>Ga0214542_1006478_pt1 | contig 21320 bp, 10 predicted proteins | sample CNSS1metaG_FD_160096 | JGI IMG/M metagenome (GOLD analysis project Ga0214542, IMG submission 160096) | Root nodule microbial communities from cowpea collected in UCLA plant growth center, Los Angeles, California, USA - CNSS1 | ecosystem: Host-associated > Plants > Roots > Nodule | place: USA...
ACACTTATATTTTTTTATATATATATATATATATATATATATATATATATATATATATATATATATATATATATATTTATATTAAAAAAACTATTTAGTATAATCGATGCTCTACACCAAAGTAGATAATTTGTTTCCTTTTTTTCTTTAATATTATATAAATTACTATATGAGGAATGTCGTAAAATATCCTTCTAATATATTATAACATACCATAACACCACATTTATCTACTTTATCATATAACTAAAAAAATGAAAGCTCTAGAATGCAACCCCATCACGCTACTAGAAAAGAAAAACATAAACCCTAACCTTTGCTTTGCATCATTCACCCACAAATCAAGAAAACCTCAATGCATTCATGCTATATTAGATTTCATATCACTAAAATTCATCAATCACTTAACATTCAAACGAAAATTTGATGATATTATATCACCATTACAATCAAAATTTCTAAAATATAAAACAAATGCATCACATTTTTTTTATTGTAAACAATAATTCTATCAAACAAAACTTAAAATCTTCTTTCATAGGAAAAGATTAAACTAGTCAGCTCCCCTTACCTAGATTCCTTGCTCCAATGTGCTTTGAGGATTCTTTCTTGCACCAAATAAATTGCCTTCACTTTGATCCTCTCCTAAAAAAACTCCCCCATGCTCTCTTTACTCACGTTCTGATGCTCCCTAGACACTCCTCAGCAGCCCACACGAATTGGTAATCTTAAAACCCCTTCTCTTCTCCCGATTGGTTTATTAACTCCGCCTTAACTAAGCGTAATGGCAAAGAAAACGAATATTAATTAAAATGAGTTTAATTTCCATTCAAAAGAGCTATTACCATATGGTTTCCCAACCCTTCCATCTGCTCCTCAAGGCGGCTAGGGTTTATGACTCTTTCCATTCATGCCAAAAAGGAGTTGGGCAAAAAGAAACCTATTTTGCCTAAGTCAAGGTTCAAACACACAACCACACAATTACCAAACAAATATACAACCATTCAAGAAATTCATGTTTCATGATAATTCCAATACACCTAGGATTATAGTATCACGCCCATGGACAAGCATATTATTAAAATAATAAAACAAGTAAATAAGTACCCTAATGGCATACATAGAACTCAAACCCAAGTCCTTTTAGCACATTCAAGTACTCTCAACCATTTGAGCTAGTACTACTCCTTATCATAATTCTTCGCATTAATTACTACAAAGATTCCTTTAATTGCATTTAAATTAAATAAATATTTCTTTATTTATTTAATTTTCTCGGGTCTTACACTCAGGTCGTCCAATTGCAGCAACAAGTATGTTATGACAACCTTCTAGAGTGAATCCTACTTGGGAGCTCTGCTTAACCAACGAATCTTGCAATGTAACCAAAAAAAGTTATAAAAAAATCATATAATATAAAACACGAACAACTTATTTAGAGAAGAATTGTATCTTACAATTTTGTCAGAGATTTCTCGTGCAGATTCAGAAGTGTAGTTGCCCGATATGTGTAGATGGGCTAACTTCCACTTTTGATGGCGTGATGGTGGTGAAGGAGGCTTAATATCTTCGCCCTCGAAAGGTGGCACCTAGATTTTTTCTTTTCTGACATTATCTTCTTTTCAAGTTTTCTATACCCACCATAAGACAATTTGTACGGGTTTTTATTTTGAGCAGTTATGCTTTGAGCCTTTTTTTCTCTTTTCTTGTAACATACAAAACCCACTTTATGAATTAGTTCAAATTGTACAAAATTATCAATTGAGAAATTGATGATTTCAAATAAACATACATGTCATCCCTAAGATGTCCGAAGCTCAAGAAATGGACACCATGTGTATTCATTAATCCAAGTGTATTTCAACAATGAATTTTCATTCTTTTTAGATCCAAAGACATACCTAGACGTCAATTTGGTCTTAAAACCACAAAATTTCTCAGCCATCGATGATAAACATTTGTGTTTAAGCGTCATCACATTTGGAATATCAAATGTTAGCTGCAATATAGAAAATATCATCAATAATATTTAACATATTATCAACAAAATCAAACTATAAGGTTAATAACATGAATATTAGTTACAAATAAATTTTGCCATATCATTTCCCGATCAATTTCAGAGACATAATCAAAAGATAAATTAAGGATTGATATTCTCTCTCGTGCCAACATTTCTAAATAGCTTTTGAAGACGTTCGCATAACGACCTCTAGGAATTCCAATGTTGATGTCAATATCAACAGGTGTTTTCTGACCATTAGCTTTTCTAATTAAGAGTTGTCTCAACTTAGTGGGCTCCTCTGGTGGCTCTCTTAGTGGGTGCTTCATCCTCTGATGAACTATGATGTTCAACCATATATTTGTGAAATGAAAACATCACAAAACATTAATAAGCAATATATAAAATCACATATAAAATATTATTTAATAAAACAACTAAATTTTAACAAGAAAATGAAATTCATACATAAAGTTATTGATTGTTCATATGTATATTCCTTTATCGTGATCTTCTCGAATTGCATGTACATCATCAACTAGAGGGATTTCATCAACATTTATCGTTCTTCTAAATGGGTGGGTGACAACAATAATAAGATCACTAAGATTCTCTTCACTAGGATCAATTTGATTTTTTCCATGAAGAGCGACAAACCAACGTTCAAACTCAGGATCTTTAATATAGAAAACCTACGATGCTTGTTGTGCCATGATAAATGGCTCGTCTCGATTACCCACCTTTTGAAAATCAACTAGAGTCATTCCTGATTCATCCATTTTGTCACCACTCTTATTGTCAATCCACTTACATTTAAACAATGGAATAGTAAACATGGTATAATCAACCTCCCATATCTCTTGTATTAGACCATAGTATGTCATTGATCCAAATACAAGATTTTGATCTTTAGATGTAGAAAATTGTAGCGACTCAGCTTCAAGACTGACTCCACTATTTTGTATTGTGCTTTTATCATCTAGAGACTTCGTATAAAATGTGCAAATATTAATTTCATAACCTGTACAACAGATGACATCAAATTTCAACCCATTCGCTAACCACATTAAAGTCTAAGAACATTGTGGATCTTTCAAAACCTCAAATTTAAACCAAGGCATTAATGTTCTATTATGCTCCATCAAATGTCATTTCTCTGATTGTCTTGGATTGTTCTCTTTCGCAATGACTTTGTGTGCAGGTAAGTAAGGCATTACCTCATCTGTGTTATTCAATATGTATAGGTGTGCCTACAACAACTCTTCGCGATCTTTGCTAACCACACTCACACCTTGGATGTTGTTACTTATAGAACACCTGTTCAACCATGACCTCTAAGGAACTCATATCAGTTTTGCTTTTGCCATGTAATCTGAACAAAACTCGACACTTTCTTCAGCAATATACCTTTCGATCATTGAAACTTCTGGACAATATTGATTTTACACATACCGTTTCAAAATATTCATGTAATGTTCAATGAGATACATCCATCTTAAGTATACTGGTCCACAAAACTTGATTTCTCTTACCAAATGAACAAGTAAACGTACCATGATGTCAAAAAATAATGAGGGAAAAACATCTCTAGCTGACACAAGATGATAACAATATCGGCTTCAAGTTCATATAACTTTAAAGGATCAATGAATTTGCTACAAATTGAAAAGAAGTATGCATACAAATGTGTTATAGTTTATCTAACATTTTTGGGTAAAATTTCATGAATAGCTACAGGTGACAATTGTTGCATTAAGATGTGGCAATCGTGAGACTTTAGGCCAACAAGCTTCAAGTCTTGCATGGACAGTAAACTCTGAATATTTGAAGAGTGTAAGACCCGTGAAAATTAATTAATTAAATAAATAATTAATTAATAAATGCGGGAGTGGAAGCCTTTATGGCATTAAAATCTAATTTGTATGACGTTGAAAAGTATTAGCTCAAATGGTTGAGAGTACTTAGTGGTGTGAGAGGACTTGGGTGTAAGTCCTATGTATGCCATTTGTGTATTATTTAAGTATTATTATTTTAATATATGTTGATGATGTTGTAGGATAATATAATAATTGAATTATATTAGTTAGCATGAAATATGAATTAGTTGAGTGGTTTAGCATTGATTTGGCATTGGCATGGTTATGAGTTCAAGCCTTGGAGAACCCAAATTAAACTTTAATTTTGCTATTATTAGTTTTAGCTTGAATTTGAAAGGTTAAAGGAAACCCTAGCTGGACAAAGAGCAGCCAAGAGTGGTTCTAAAACAGCTCATAACGAGACATTGAATGGCCATTAACCTCTCATTAAACATCATTTTAGTTTTGGGTAATTAACCTAGCATTAAGGTACCACTAAAAAGCAAAATTGGGGTAATAGGGAGGGTTTTTGAAAGACTGGAATTATACTCAGAAAACAGAACACGAATTTTTGAGATTGGTGCGGTTTAAGTGAGGCATTGGGGCTGAATTGAGAGGAGACAAAGGAGGTCCTTGGTGAAGGGAGAATTTTCAAGTGCCAAAGTTTAAGCTAAGAAATCCAGGTTAGGGGAGTTTTACTCGTTAGTTTTATGTTTAAAGATTGATTGTATGAAATGTATGTTGAATTGAACGTGTATGCTCTGCTTATTTCAGAAATTGTCGTGTTCTGGAATATTTCCAGAAACCGCTTGGCGGGTCGCTCATGGCCGCCAAGCGGCTCATCCCTGTGTAGTGTGTATTGGGTTTTTCAAGAAGAACCACCTGACGATAAATTCCTGACCGTCAGGCAACGCCAGGCGACGCGAGCCATGTTGGCTCGATTTGTGATTCTGTGCATTCTAGAATGATTTTGATCGGGGGAAAACCAAGTGGTAGTTGTTAAGGGATGATATAACGTGTAATTCATTGATTTTTAGTGTAATTGATGGTGGAATTTGATGGAATAGTGAAAATGAAGTCTTAAGGTTTTGATGTTGGTGGTTTAGTAGAATTGAGCATCATAGTTGTTAATTATCCTAAAACAAATTTCTGTTGGAATGAATAAGATAGAAATAGGAGAGCATCCAGATGGTGTGGGAGATTCTTTGCAGGTGTTAAAAGTCTGGGAAATTGCCAAGAAACTTATGCGCTGCCTAGCGGCACGGGGCCTGCCGCCAGGTGCCATCGTAGTAGCATTAATTTTTTGTGGCTGTAAGAGATAGAGCTGGTTTTAGGAATTTTGATGTCCAGGGAGGTAAGGAAATGGAATCGGGGAATGTTGATTGGAGAATTAGAAATGTGTCAAGCAGAGGATTGGGATGAGATAGGAAGAATTGGAACTTTAGCACATTACATATTTCTATTTAAACTAGTATCAATAAGTGAGCTTGGACGGGAAAACAAAAGAGAAGAGGTTGAGGCATTGGAAGTACTATTAGGTGCCAAATTAATCCAGAACGTAACCAGCATTTCTAGAAGTTGAATAATGAGTTAAGAGGGATAACTGAATTGTGGTAAACCCTATTGTGTTAAGAGTTGGGAATGGTATAAAACTGCATAGTGAAAAGTGTTAAACCTGAGGGTATGAGTTGGTATACTTGGAGAAAACTCAGAACTAGTGACATGTTACTGATTCAATGTACATTGAGTAAATTAACTTGAGGATATAATGAGAATTAGGAGCTATAAAGGATAGAGGGTGGCAATAATACGACTATTAAGAGAATTGGCTTTCTGGAAGTGTGCAAGGAGTAGATGGAAGGCTAGCATTTGAAAAAGTGTAGGAAAAATTAGAACAGTGGTTGTTCTGGTACAACGCCTGGCGGTGTGATGCGAAATGCCAGGCGGGAGTGACTATCCAGGGAGGAAATTAACACATGGCACCTGTTGGACATGAGGGTCCCGCCAGGCGGTGTTTGGAAGCAGTGAGTGCTCTAAGGCACTTGGCGTCTGGCGGTACACGTCACCCGCCAAGCGGTCTAGAAGTTGGCAATGCTTGGCGATACGTGTCCTTCACCAGGCAATTTTGCTGTAGCAGCCTTTGGTTGCTGGTTCTGCATGCGTGATCTACAAGGCTTTTAGGATACTTCAAAGGTGGATTGTTGGTGTTCATTTATTTGAGCTTGGAACGTATCCCTTGAGTTGAGCTCGGGATAGGGGTTAAGCATGTGGCATTCCTCGAGTTGAGCTCAGAATGGCGTCCCTCGAGTTGAACTCGGGATGGTGGATGAACACGAGGAACCCTTGAGTTGAGCTTGGGTTGGCGAATATTGCCGGTGTGAGTGTGCTGGTTGTGGCCAATACGGATGAAGATTGCTCTCCTTAGTCGTTAACTAACGAGTTTGGTAGTGTTAGGACGTTACAACTCTGTTCGTATTTGGGAACTCCACCTGGCATTGCGGTGTATGATCCGTAGCATGGTTTCTCGCACGTGCTCTATCGGTTGTGGCCGATAGGTATGGCATCAAGACACCTTGAAGTAATCACTAGAAGACGTAGAACACGAATAACATGGTTGTGGCCATGTGATATGGGATCAATTGAGGGAATTCCTCTAGTGTGATTGTATAATATATAAATATAGTTGTGTTTTATTTATGTATGTATATTTATATGTATATTCTGTTAAGCTCACCCTATCTGCTTGTGGTTGGTGATGATCGTGTACGCGGTACACGTGAGCAGATGATGTTATTGCAGGTGGTTCTGGTGAAGCTTAGCTACGGAGCGGGGATAGCTTGGGAGTTTTTATATTTTTGGATTTGAAACAAATTGTAAAGGATTATGACCTGTTTTATACTACTTTCAGTTTTGTAATTATGGATTTCGTAGTATTTATTAATCTAATAAAGTTTTAAATTACCCGCATTTTTAGGAAATGAGGTATATTAAATGAATCTGGCGTAATATTTCTTTAATTTATTACTTAAATCCATAATATCTAGACGGGATGTTACATTTGGTATCAGAGCCTTTTTTTCAAAATATTTTTGGGGTCTATGGGGAGTGAGCTTATCGTGTTACGCTAGCGTGACTAATTGATTATGTTTCGTACTAATTTCGGATGTGAAATCCTAATTTGAGTTTTGTGATGTGAATAGCTGAAATATGTGGCGCGCACAAGTTATGGCCAACAGGAGGAGAAGGAACAACACTGGAGCCAATGACAAAGCTCAAGCAATTCATCGCATGGTGGACGCGATGCAGCCCATAGCAGCGCCATCCAAGGCCATAATCGCACCTACCCGACCCGTAACTATGGAGGATTTTATGAAGCATAGGCCAGCCAAATTCTCTAGCAAGGCCACTCCTAATGAGGCAGATGCCTGGCTGTGGCAGTGCGAGAAAATTTGCAAAGTTCTGGAATGCACGGAATTGTAGAGGCTATCGTTCGTCACATTCCTTTTGGTGGCAGACGCGAAGTACTGGTGGCAGACGCGAAGTACTAGTGGCAGACGCGAGGTACTGGCGCCAGCTGAGTTGGCTGAGTTGAAGAAGTAAATAGAAGACTTGCTTGAAAAGAAGTTTATCAGACTGAGTGCATCACTGTGAGAAGCGTCGATATACTAGTAAAGAAGAAGGATGGCAGCTCTAGATTGTGTGTTGTCTATAGTTGAATAAGTTAACAACAAAGAATAGGTACCCACTACCGAGGATTGATGATCTGTTGGATCAGCTAAGGGGAGCTGTAGTGTTCTCTAAGATTGACTTGAGGTCTGGATATCATTAGATCTTGGTCAAGCCTGAGGATGTGCAGAAGAGGGCTTTCAGGTCGCGCTATGGGCACTATGAGTATATGGTGATGTCGTTTGGGGTGACAAATGCTCTTGCTATATTCATGGACTACATGAACAGAATCTTTGGGCCGTACCTGGATCAATTTGTTATTGTATTCATTGACGACATACTGATATGTTCTAAGAGTCATGAAGAACATGCGGAGCATCTGAGAGTGGTGATGGGAATTCTCAAAGAGCATCAACTATATGAGAAACTGTCAAAATGTGAGTTTTGGCTAGATGAGGTATAGTTCTTGGGCCATGTGATCTCAGTCTAAGGAATAGCAGTGGATCCGGCTAATGTTGAAACGGTGGTGAAGTGGGAGAGATCACAGATAGTTACAGAGGTGAGAAGCTTCTTGGGTCTGGTAGGTTACTACATGAGGTTTGTGGAGGGTTTCTCCAAGAGGGTGAGCCCATTGACACAACTCACTAGAAAGGATCAGCCTTTCTCTTGGACAGATGAATGTCAAGCTTGCTTCGAGGACATGAAGAGAAGGTTGACGACTGCAATAGTGTTAGCTATTTCAGACCCGACTAAGACGTTTGAGGTATACTATGATGCCTCATATCAGGGGTTGGGTTGTATTCTAATGTAGGAGAAACGACCAATCGCTTATGCATTTCATCAGTTGAAGGTGCATGAGAAGAACTACCCTACGCATGACTTGGAGCTAGCAACGACAATTTTTGGCCTCAAGACTTGGAGACATTATTTGTATGGAGCACAATTTCAAGTAGTCATCAATCACAAAAGTTTGAAATATTTATTTGATCAAAAGGAGCTGATTATGAGGCAGAGGTGCTGGATGGAATACTTTAAGGATTACGACTTTGAGCTATTGTACCATCCTGGTAAAGCTAATGTCGTTACAGATGCTTTGAGCAGAAAGAGGGTGTATGTGTCTACCATGATGATAAAACAACTAGAGCTTATTGAGAAGCTGTGAGACATGAACTTGGGGTTCCACACGGGCACTGATTACATACGCTACAGTATGCTGCGAATCACTAATGAGTTCCTAGATGAGGTTTGGGTGGAACAAGGTAAGGACCAAATTAAACATTTTAAGAAATTGTAGGATTAAATTGAACCAAAAAAATAAAATAAAATGAACCAAAGTAACAAATTAGAGGACTAAATCAATAATTTAGCAGTAATTATTATATTATATATTTTTATTATTATTAATTATTATAAACAGATTATTAATTTAAATAATAATTATATATATATTATTCACTATTATTATTATTTTATTATATATATATATATATATATATATATATTATAATAAATAATAATATATGTATATACATAAAGTGTGAGAAATAATGCATTCCACCACCATAAACTTCTGAAGAATCATGAAAAGAAAAAAATACCTCCACCACCACAAAACATCTGAAGCACTATGAAAAGAAAAAAAAGATCACATAAATGGAGATGACAACATTAACAGTATGTCACATGTCAATCAGTGATTTTTTTTTATGTTTTTTAATTTGTTTTAAATTTTTTATTTTTATTTTGTTGCAATTTTTTGCCACGTGTCAAGTCCCTCATGTGACATGTAGCACTCGGTGACAGATGGCAACACTGACACATGTCACTATCAAATGTTATTACATACGTGTTGTTCCTGTGGAGAACAAATAAGATATGTCAGACAAAAGTGTTACCTTACCTCAATCCGCAATCTCCTCAATAGGCTTCCTCCCGGTTGCTATATGTCATTTGTGGATATCTCAGTTTGGACCGGTTTGGACCCAAGAGGGGTTACCTGTGGAAGAGACTCTGATGCTCAAGTCAGTCAAAATTCTCAAAAAGTCAAATCCCGTAATTAAGGGAGTAATGAATGCATACCTTTAATTGCTGGGATCCACACATATTTATAGATTATTAATTATGTCTAGCCTTGTCATGGGCTAGGCCCCTAATTGGGTCGTAGGTGGGCCTGGGTCTTAGGAGTCCATAGTATGGTGATTGCGTGCGTGCCAGGATCCAAGTATGAGACTTGGATGTTTTACTACAGACGAGGAGTCTGTAGGGCAGGACTATGAGCGGGATAGACTCATAGGGTTGGACCACGAATGAGTTAGTTTCGTGGGAGCACAGGGAAGTCCCAAGACCTAGTACATGCATATGACTCATGAAGGACTATGAGGTCATGGTTGGGTAATTTGATATGAGATATTTAATTATGTTATTTTGGGATGGGTAACATATTTATATTCATGTATTTTTTTATATGTATATTGTGCATAGCTCACCCTTTGTGTGTGTGTGGCGATGATCGGATAACTTGTTATCCGGGAGCAAATGATGTGACAGGTGGGCCAGGAGATGCTTAGACTCGGAGCGAGGGCTAGCAGGGGATGTTTTTGTAGATACATATATTCTATGTTTTATCATTTTAGCTTTAAGGAAATCATGTAAACCTGGCAGGAGCCATTGAATTTTATTTTAGTTTTATGAAATTATGGACTCCTGGTTTTGTAGCTTATCTTATATTAAAGTTTTAAATTTCCCTTGTTTTGGGAAACAATTTATATTGAATGCGGTAGCTATTGTATTTCAAATTTTATTTAATTAAATTAGTAATATTTCTTAGGGATGTTACAAATGCAGCGCACTCTCCACGTTGCTAGCCTTTTCCTCTCTTCTAGCCATTCTTCCTTTTCCTTCTTCCAGACCTCATTCTCCTCGGCATGTTTGTCAACCTTCTCTTACAACTCTTCCAACTTTTCCTGATTCCCTTCCTTCAACTCCCTCTAGTACAAGGACCCAACCCGACGCCCCAATAGTAGCGCCTTACTACCAAATTCCACCATTGTCCTCACCTGATGGTTAGGATCCATGTTATTGATTGAATTAATCAGCGTCTCCAACACATTAATTTCAATATCTTGCCGCACAACCGTCTCTGGTAGCTCAATCAGCCCTGCTTCCGGCCCTTTTGTGCCACTAGACGACCCCACCCCTAACAGAGCGACCCAGACCTTCTTCACATCTTTACCCTTACCAGGCCTAGCTGGCAGCTCGACCTTTCTTTTGGCCCCACCATGTACGTGAACATCCACCAGTGACTCTTGCAAGTTAGTAACCTTAGTGTTCCCAGCAGCCTTAGCTCTAGTCGCTTTCTCCTTTCGCAGTGTTTGGAACAGAGTCAAGTTCTTCTTTCCCATCTGCGCCATGTGACCTGTAAACAACAACACACATCCATCAGACCACTCAAACATAATATAATACTCAAATATACAAAAAGATACCTTCAATATCAATAATCAGATGAACCGAATTATAAACCCTAACTAAACCCTTAGTGGGCATCTTATCGCTAAAAAGCATCACCGCATCCACCACCTCCCGGTCAGCCACCGACAACTCCTCCCTCACCATTCCTTTTTATCACCAAGGGTTGCCGGTCCAGAAAAAGGGAAATTTAGTACTCCCATCGTTAGTGTAAAAATGTAAGCGTCCAACTTGCTTTACCACCACTTTAAAGAACTCATCTTTAAAGTGTTTGAAAGACTGAGTAAAAGCACCCAGTCTGTTAATTCTGGGCCGGCTTATAAGCGAAAACCACGTGGTCGGACTTCTCGGCCTCGTATCAAAAAAGTAGAGGAACGGCCGCGGAGTAGGTTACAAGTACAAAGCCATACACAACAACCGAAACGCCTGCAAGTATGCCCAGCTATTTGGGTGCAGTTGAGTGGGAGCAACATTCAACAAACGCAAGACTCCCATGGTGAACTCGTCAAATGGAAATCGGATGTGCAGTTGTGAAAAGTGACACATGTACATGTAAAAGAACTCCTCGACAGCTCCATCTCGGTCGTGGCAGACACATTCTACTGCAGTTACCCTCTTTGGCACCACTATATCCCTTCGAGCACCTTTGTGAAGCGTCTCGGTCGTGGCAGACACATTCTTCCCGCCAAAAGTCATAAGTCATATGAAGCGTCACAACGCACACCAAGAGTCACCAACCTCAAAATAACGGTGCAAAATCCCTTCGATTAGACCTCTGACATCTGTCACCCCTTCACCTGCCACAAACCTATTTAGATCCCAAGCCTTAACATTGTTAATCATACTTAAAGGCTAGGGGACTAGTGTACCACACCTAGCCGGCCTAGCCAAACACACTTCTTATCCTTTTTCGTTATAGTTATACCAACAAAGACTAGGTACTGGTGTACCACACCTAGCCGGCTTAGCCTGATCATAGCCGTCTACATAGCCCCCAAAGACGCAAATAATCACCATGTATGAACGAGTAACAGTACCCGACCTAAGCCGCTAAAGGGTAACCGGCCTAAGCCGCTAACTTAGAATAACTAACCAAGAACTTGACAAATTCAGAGCGTTGTAGGCCCCTAAAGGCCCACGATAATCGGACTTAGGGGAATGGCCTAAGACCCAGGCCCACCTACAGCCCAAACAGGGGCCTAGCCCATGACATGGCTAGACATAATTAATAATCTATAAATATGTGTGGACCCCAGAAATTAAAGGTACGCATTCATTACTCCCTTAATTACGAGATTTGACTTTCTGAGAATTTTGACTAACTTGAGCGTCGGAGTCTCTTCCACAGGTAACCCCTCTCGGGTCCAAACCGGTCCAAACCGAGATATCCACAAATGACATATAACAACCGGGAGGAAGCCTACTGAGAAGATTGCAAATTGAGGTAAGGTAACACTTGTGTCTAACATATCTTATTTGTTCTCCACAGGAACACGTGTCTTTAATCAAATTTAGTCTCCACATATGTCTCTTTGATTCAATTTAGTCCCAATTTGTTTTCGAATTAGAGCAATACCCCATCTAAATTGAAACCAATTTTTCTATTTATATAAATGTTATACTAATTTTTTTATTAATTTTTTTTAACATATTACGTTGTTATATATTATTAATCCATATTTTTATAAAAATAAATTAATTAATACCATTTTAAAGTATTAATTTTATTAATTAAAGCAATTCACCCCCTCTTAGTTTTTGTCCATAAGCGAATCATTATGTTGCACGATTATAACACATGGCAAGACACTACAACTGTTAATGTCAGTGTCAAGTCTCATTGTCTTGATTTCATTTTAGTCCCTATATATGCCACTTTGATTCAATTTAGTACCAATTTTTTCCAAATTAGAGTTATAATCACTCTAAATTGAAACCAAATTTATTATTTGTATAAATATTATATTGAATTTTTATTAAAAAATACTTTTGAATATATTACATCGTTATATATTATCAATCCATGTTTGTTAATCTATGTTTTTTTATAAGATTAAAACTAATTAAGTATAAATATTTTTACAAAAAAAAATATTTAAAAATAATTAATATATTATTAATCCATGTTTTTTATAAAAATAAATTAATTAATACCTTTATATAAATAATAAATTTGGTCCTCTTTTAATCGGGACATAATTTATTATTTGTATAAATGTTATACTAATATTTATATTAAAATTTAATGATAAAAGTCATTATTAACAAAACATGGGTCAACAATATATAACAATTTAATATGTTGAAAAGTCATTTTGAATAAAAAATATCATTATAGTATTTATACAAATAATAAATTTAGTCTCAAATTAGAGAGAGCCAATATTATCTATTTTGAAAAAATATTAGGAATAAATTGAATGAAAATGACATGTATCGATTCAAAGAGACATATATAAAGGTTAAATTGAAATAAAAACAATGATACTTGTCTACTTGTCACTGACGCTACGAGTGTCACGTGTCACACAAAATACTTGATATAGGTAACAAAATTTGTTTGTAAAAGAAAAATATTAAAAAAAATAAAAAAATTACAAATTAACACATGACATGCCGTTAATCTTGTCAGTAATTTTTTTTTTAAATAATATTGAAACATTTTTTCACAAGTTAGGATGCAATTGATAGTTTTTTTGAAAAGTTGTGACGCAATTGAAATACTTTTAAAAACAGAGACGACATTGAAACGTTCCCACAAAAGTGAAGATCAAACAAATAATTAAGCCTTCTTTATATTCTTATTGTCAAGTTTCCCGATCATAGTTTGCCCGTCCCAATATGATAAATTGAAAAAAAAAGTAAATTATTTTTATTTGGTTCCGATACAAGGTACTATTACAAACTTTAAACATAAAAAATAAATAATTTTTTTTTTTAATTTAGTTTATTTCATATCATAATAACATTGCTAAATATCAATTTCTTGAGTAATATAATTAATATTGGTGTTAACGGTTATAGTCTAGAATGAGGATTCCACCGGAAATGACAAAAACCGGTGAAAAGCACATTCTTAAATTTAACGTTCACCGTATAGTATATTGTATAATACAATGAAAGAATTAATTAATTTGTTTCCATTCATATTTTCTTAATCTCAATAAATATAAAATGAATATATTTATGATACAATTTAAATTATTTAATAAAATAAAAACCATGTTACTTAATTACATGAATGTTTAAAAATTAATTAAATATTAATTACATGAATGTTTAAAAATTAATTAAATATTACTTTAAAGAAGAATGGCACATAAAAAGAAAAGTTTGACTCCTGAAACATCTAATGTAACAGACTTAATATTTTTCTTCTTTTGACAAAGGTACATCAGTTTCACAGAATTCTTATCACTTTTACCCAACATATATGACCTAATTCTAATGATATAAATATGTGTCTCAGTTGAATACCGAAGTGAAAAAAGAATAATTAGATATACTAGAAGAAATAGTAAAACAAAAGAAGGCAAAGAATGGCTTTGATGAAAGTTACTTTGGTAGCAATTGTTTTTGCTTTGATAGCTTGTAATGGTAAGGTGTTTGAGTTTTTTTGTTCATTTGATAAATCATTTTTGTGGCATGCGATGTAGATATTAAAATCCTAATTCATGAGATTTAATGTTTGAATATACACATATAGTTTTACGGTTTACATGTTAAAATTTGATACTTAACATGCTTTTATATATATATTCTAATGATGACATGTGTTTTTGTAGGATTTGTCTTAGGTAAGGAAGAATGTAAGGAGAGTAAAGATTGCAAGGGGAAAATAGATTTATGCAAAGATTCAGCAATTTGTGTTAATAAAGTTTGTCGATGCTCGGTGAGTATAGTAGGAAAGCTCCAAGTTTGTAAAACTGCTGCTGATTGTCCAAAATGTCCTCCAGGATTATGTAATCAACAATATTGTGATGTAACCACTGGTGAATGCTCATGTCTATGTTAAAGACACCGAGAAATTTATCAATAAAAATGCATTTGGAAATTACTTAAAATAAACAATACAACTTCAAAATTGTTATCCAAATTAAAACTTTTGTTTTTTAGGTTTTCTTTTTACACGTTTAAGAATATAATTGTCGGAAAACTGAATCTTGAACTTTTTTTATCAATATTGACGTGGGTTGGAATTCATCCTGGCAGACACTGAAGTTTAAACTTTTTCTTCCAAAAAGTTAAATAATGGAAATAAAATATTTATAAATGTTGGAAGTTAAACATTATTGTGATAAAGTTATGTTATGAGTATCTAATTAAACTTAAATTTAAACAAAAATATTTGTTCATACAAAATTCATATATAAAATAAGTCTTTAAGGATTTTATCTTACACTTTTCCTTTATATGCATATCCTAAATCTGGACAGGGATTTGCTTATTTATATATCTAATACATGCATAGTAGGTGACATTGGCAATAACACAAGGCTAAGTTCCTGAAATAAAACTGTCATCATATTATGATGAAATATTTAAACAAGAACAAACAATGAAAATAATTATTACAATTTCTCATTATGTCATCATATGCATGCACTGCGTACACACACACACACACACACACACACACACACACACACACACACACACACACACACAGACACACATATATATATATATGGATCACACATGACTCCACATTTAAAGGACATTTCCCAAGATATTGATGCCTTTCGAAAAATAATTATTAAGCAAGTCTTATTAGAGACTAACACCTTTAATATTTAACACTTTTCAGCTCCATGGGTTCATGTTGTTTAAGGTATCTAAATTTTGGAGTTCATATTGTGCCAAATGTGCAATAAATATTATTCTATATGACTAAGATCGTCTATGAAACAAAGGATCTCTTTACAGGTTTCAATACTTAATACAACATTTATTATTGTCCATGTAAGTCATCTCATTCATGACTTCAAATTAAATATCATCCAAAAACATGTAATTCACATCTCTATCGTCATGCAATTTAATCAAAGCAAACAAATTAGTGAACAATACGATTTAATAATTTCTCCATAGCATAAGCATAAAATATCCAATTAACCAAAAAAAGGACTAGTAAAACCACATAATGTAAGAAGTCAAATGATGTCTTTCGTTGAGAAAAAGCATTTGCGTTGAGTAAAGATGTCGAATGAAGCACCTATTAGAGCGAATCAAATGATACCTCTTTTAAAGCGTATTTGTTTTCTCTCGAACAAGGGTATATCAAATGATACTTTCACTAAAGAGAATCAGACAAAAATTTTGTTTGAGTTGGTTTGCTTTCACTTAGCAAGGTTATCAAACGAAACACTCATTATAATGGATCAAATTTTGTGAACTAAATATTCAAAAGTTCTTTTTGTTAAAGACTTTGTAAATAGGTTTGTCAAATGTTCACATTAACAAATCTTTTGGATCTCTATATCAACCTTTGAATTGAATAATGCACTATTGTCTTCATATATGGTTTTTGATTCCATTTTTCTCGAGGATAGACTACAAATTTGTCGCACATGTTGAATTGTAGACCTTGACCAAACACATTCACGACTTACCTCATGTGATGTTTATTGGCACAAATAGCCTGGATGATTTGGTGCTTGAACATTTGATGAAGGTACTTGAAGTCATTACTTTGGAACATGTTGGAACCATGCTTACATTGATGAAGATGTGGAGATTTGATGTTTCACGTGTCGATCAAGCCTTGTATGCGTGCTCTATATCTAGATTATTCATGGGGAAAACAAGCTTGAAAATTGTAATTCATGTTATAGACCATTTTGCATTAACTAGATGTATAAGGTCTCAGGTGTGTCTTTTAATCTGCTGAAATGTTTTTCAACAGGTTAAATGATGTCTTTTAATTTCTTAAATGGATTTTTAACATATTAAAAGGTTTCTTGCAATAGTCTTAATTGTACGTATTTAATCAGTTGATTTATTTTGTAATCGATTGATTCCACTTAAGTTAAGTGAAATCAACTTATTGATTTGAAAATTAATCTATTGAATTTCGTAACAGTTTGACTATAAAAGTTGTATTTTTCGAAAGAGAGTTGTGAAGACAATTTCTGATGATTGATCTTGGATCATTCTTGTAGCATTTTGCTTGGTGTTTAAAGCTTGGAGAAATTGGTTTTGGTAGGAAAGGTTGTGTTATAACTGAGAGGTTCGGTCTTTCTCAAGCTTTCAAGTTGTGCCTGAGGGTTTTCCAGGTCTACAAGAGGTGTTTTGTTGTGTTGGTTTGATTCTTGTGTGATTCAAGAGTCATTGTGTGGTGTTCTTGAATATTTTAAAAGTTTAATGTTATGAACTTTGTAAATCATTTGAAATAGTGCCCAGTCGAGCTCGGGTTGCCTTGACTAACTGGATGAAGCTCAAGTTTGAGTGAAGAAGTATAAAAATCTTGTGCATTGCTCTTTTTTCTAACCCTTCTCACTTGTATTGCACTTTAAAGTTTAAAGAATTTTGATTTGAATAATCTTTTTGACATTCTTGCGTGATCTAGCATTATCTGTAGCATTGCTCATGTTTGTCTAACTCATTTGAACCTATCTTGATTGTTCTTTCATATTGTTCCTGACTTAAAACAAAAAATTGCATTTATGCATTTTTTCCAGTTTTTCAGTCGATTATTTTTGTTATTTAATATATTTATTCTATCAATATTGTATCTGTTTAATGAAATTAATCGACTATCTCTATATTTGATCGATTGAAAGTGTCTAGTCCATGAGTGTTTGCATCCATACTTGGTGGTTGATTTGATTCAATTGAAAACTGTTTTAGGCTTTTAAAAGTCAACATATTTTTTTAACTAGCCAATTCAACCCCCACCCATTCCCTTCTTGACATTTCATCCATTTCTTTTATTTTATCGTTTTTGGGTCTCTTTCAATTTTGTTAGATGGCTTAATGTAAGTGTTTAGGATCCCAAATCATTTTATACTGTAATTGATTGCAAACACAAGAAAATAATTAGTGACCAAAGTCCCTAATTAGCGTCTTCTACCCTATATGTTACTCCTTAATTAACTTTCTAAGACACTAAAACTTTATGGAATTTGTGGAACTTTCTCTCTTTCGTGATCATACAGTTTGCAACTGTTGAAGATTGATCTTGGATCATTCTTGGAGCATTTTGCTTGGTGTTTGAAGCTTGGAGAATGAGGTTTTGGTAGGCAAGGTTGTGCTAACACTAAGATGAATTCATATTTTTGCCCTCATTTAATGTTTAATTTTGGGTATTTAATTGAATTTATTTGCTTAAAGATTGATTTAATCAAGATTTGTGATATTTAGGCTTATAGAGTTTGTGAGATAAAAAGCTTAAAAAGTGATTTTAGTTACCTAAATATTATTTGATTTTGCTAACGTTTGTTGATGTAGCTGAAGTTAAATTTTGTTCATTAAAGATGTAAAATGGAATTGTTCTGAATTACAAAAAATGGTCAAAGCAGTCAACTTTGAGCTTATTCTTGTCAAAGCTAGTCAAATGGTCCAACAAAATGGCAGAATTGGAAATTGGACAAAAATTAAGATGCTGAATAATTAATTATCTTTTATATATCTCAAATTATCAACAGAGAAAATATTCAAATATTTTAGAAACTGATAAAATCTGTTAAATATTTGAGAGATATTATATCAAAAGATAAAAGATTTCAGCAACAGAAAATATAAGATTCAAGTCCAGTCAAGGCTTATAAAGACACCAAGGTGAAGCAGAAAGGAAGCTCGACACTTCTGAGTTTAGGAACCCTTAAGGGGACTAATTTCCTTCTCTCTCTCCACATACTCTTCTTCTATTTTTTATTTTATTTTATTTTGAATTCCATGGAGCGCTAAGCTTCAAGGGTTAGTTCCATTGTAATTTCTTAATTGGATTTAGAGGTTAGATCAATAAATTTGTTTGTTCTTTTGATTCTTGTGATTTATTTTCATCTATGGTTTTTGGTTTTTAATCTAGTAAAAGTAATGATTTTTAAATTGTAACAAGTTAGCACAGTGTTAAATCTACATATCATAACAATCATATGAGTCCAAGGGTTTTTAAATTTTATTTTAGAAGTTACTTTGGTTAGATTTAGAAACTTTCATATGATTGAATCAGTTTTTGCTGATAATTTAGAAGTTACTTTGATTAAAGGTGAAAACTTTGATTAGAATTAATCAAGAAGTTACTTTGGTTAATTAGCTTTTGACTAGATATAAGAGGTAAAAGAGTGGACATGATTAGGATTAGTAATATTTAATTAAGAAGTTACTTTGGTTAAATTTACTATGATTAATCTATAAAGTTCTTGCTTTTGATTGAGAAGTTACTTTGGTTAAGAGTGAGGTTGCCAACAAATTAATTAAGAAGTTACATTGATTAATTTGAAATCTTAAATAAGAAATCAATAACAATAATATTTAGAAAACCAATGATGAATCCTGTTTTGAAAAAGCAGTGGAATCAACCCATTCTAGGGAAGAGTGGGATTTGTGTGTTTGGAGAGGGCAATAGAAAAAGAAAAATTAGGAAAAAGAGTAAATAAGAGGGATTCGGACTGCAGGAATTATTTTATAAAATGAAAAAATAAAGTTTTATATAAAGTGGCATTTCAAAATGTTACAATTTTAAATAATAGTATAGCAATGTAAGAGGTGATGGTTATAAATGCTATATTAAACATTTACATCTTGACGGTTACTAAAATGACATAATATACTGCAAAAGCGATGTTTTTAATTAAATGCCATGTTAAAAACGCCGTTATATACATTATTTTTTGTTGTGATTTCATTCACTTCATTCTCATCCATACACAAACATCTCAATTTCATATTCAATTCAAAATCAACTCACCAATATACTCAAATCATATCCCTAGTGACTTTGAGCATATGATAACTCATCAAGTTACAATTCCTTGAATCCTAAACAAGCAATCATGCATTAAGTTCAAGAGTTTTAAGATTACTAATGAATCATGTTTCATCCCTAGATATAAGCTCCATTAGGTATTGAATTTAAGTTTGATGCTCAAAAGAAACTTTCAAACACCTCAAGAACCAACAATCAAGCCATGGATGATCAAGCTACAATAAGCATTAAGCATATAAATCAAATACTAACTTTGAAATAGAAAGCATATGTATTAACATCACAAGATACAAAAATTTCAGTTTATTACGTCTAATCTCAACAAATAGGGTTAACTCTCCATATTGGAGAACCTAGGGTTTACAAGTTGAAAAGATAAGGAAGAAATTGAAACTAAAGTGAGATTCACGCCCTTCTTTAACGTTCTTTGACTCTACTCCATACTCTAATCGCGTTTCCTCTTTGCATTTCCATCTCCAATTCGTGACCCATCTTCCTCCTCAACCTAAAAAGGGGCAAAATCACCATTAATGAAGATTGAAGCCTAAGGAGGAATAAGGGAGTGTTAGAATTAATTGATTAATTCTATTATGTGACTCATTTGAAATATTATGATGGGCCCAATTGTGATTTAATAATATTTAAATTTAAAGACCTATTAGTTATTATTATGGGAAAGGATAATAAAATAAAATAAGGATAAAACAAAACCCAACTTGGTGGACGTTGGCTTATAAAAGAGATTGGAGTTTTGTCTCTGGCCATAAGGTTCTTTTCACAGTAACCCATCAAGAACGTATGATAAGAGAAAAGAAAAGCAAAGAGATAGGTTTGGAAATGGTGGTTCGAGAGCATTCAAAATTACAAATTGAAGAACGCGTATTCACAGGATCTCTTATGGATCAAGGTTAGTGCTCTATTATGTTTTATAATGTGAGAATCTTAAATTTTAAAGATCTTTAATTGTTTTACACGTGGTATCAGAGCCAATGTTATAAGATTTATAATTCTCCTATTATATAATGTTTTATCCTAATAAGATAAACACTAATGTGATTTAAAGTTACATATGATTCTGCTACCATTGGATTATATTAGTATCAAATGTTTTGGTATGAATTAAAAACATGTCGTGTTGCGTGAATGTATAATCAAGAATAGAGATGGCAAATAAACCCGTCCCCGTGGGTATTGCCCGAATCCGTCCCCGTTTTGACGGGGAATCCTCGCATTGACTGGGTATGGGTATGGGTATGGGTATAGGGAATCCCCGATTTTTTTGATTGGGTATGGGGATGGGGATGAATATATCCCCGCCATAATACCCGTCCCCGCCATATCTTCATCCTCTTTTAAATTATTAAAATATTCACAATTAATTAAGTAACCCTATATATAT
>Ga0214542_1006479_pt1 | contig 21318 bp, 9 predicted proteins | sample CNSS1metaG_FD_160096 | JGI IMG/M metagenome (GOLD analysis project Ga0214542, IMG submission 160096) | Root nodule microbial communities from cowpea collected in UCLA plant growth center, Los Angeles, California, USA - CNSS1 | ecosystem: Host-associated > Plants > Roots > Nodule | place: USA...
TCATTTGTGGGATAATAATTTTTCTGAATTAAAGTTTAGCGGGTACGGGTATCCACGGGTACGGATACTATGATATCCGTACCCGCCCCGTTAACATGCGGGTATCAAAAATACCCATACCCACGGGCAGCGGGTATCCATTTTTAATATCCATTTCCTATCCATTGCGGGTTTTATCCGCGGATACCCGCGGGTACGGATTTTTTTGACATCCCTAATTGTAAATTATCAAAGAATTAATAACTAACTTAAATTATTAAAATATTTTCGATTTAATTACTCGTATAGTACCCACTTTGATAGATGTGTGTCAATCTGATATCTGTTTCTAAAATAAACGTTGCATCTCTACTTGTGAAAAAATGCTTCAATTAGGTTCTTTTCAGACGAGGTTGACTAACGTCGTTAACGACATACCATAGACTGACATGTGGCACGTCATTGACGGCATTAATCAACTCCGTCTGAAAAAGACCTAATTAAAAGACTTTTTCAAAAATTGAGATATAATTAACACTTTTTTAAAAATGGATATCAGATCGATATACCTCTATTAGAGTGGATACCATTACAATAATTAAACAAATATTTTCCGGTATCCTTTGACAATGGACCCTTTCATTCAGATGAAGATGTCTGAAGTCTGCTACTTTCTGAGTTGGTCTGAGCATGCATGTGCTTCCATCCATAATCAATTACTGTAGTTTCCTTATTCAGTGTTTAGAAAAGACAATGTATCAATTTTTCTCATTCATGCCATTTTCAAAGGTTACTATTTATTGTACTCTTTCCAACTGACAAATTTGAATCTTTTACTCAATTTTTTCTTATATTATTTTTCTGCTCTTATATTTTAAAATATATTATAACGATTTTTAAAATATTAACTTCATATATTTTAAAAATATAATAAACAGCACAAAAAAATTAAAAAATTAAGTAGAAAAAAAATTGAACTTCTTTTCAACACCCTTTTCTTTTCTTCAATTTGACTCAGCTCACCGGCATTCTTAAAATGCCCTTATCTGTCTAGCTTTCAATGTGTTTCTAAAAATGAGTCATTTTAACATATTCTTAATCGTTTAATTTGTGAGTTTTTTCACACTTTATTTATGCAAACAAAAATATCTCTTCATTAAATTTGACTTAACTTTTAATTTGGTTCACAATTGTACACATACTTCTAGTTAATAACTATTTTAGTCATTTTTTAATAGTTGTGAACACTGTGACTTATACATTTATTTAACTTTTCTTTTTTATTGATTTCATATGTTTTTTATTTGAAAGTAAAAGTTTTTCTCTTGGACATTTTTTTTTAGAAAATTAAAACAATTTTTTTAGGATCTTGTGCTTATTTTTATAAACATTTAACGATTATGGGCCATGACTTTATCAAATAATTTGGCTGCGGTCTTAAGTTTCCATTAATGATTTTATGGCATTTAATATAAAAAATTAATAAATTGGACCAAACGGTAAGGCATCGCTCAAATTCACTCATATCTATAACAAGCAGTCCACACTTTATAAAATATTTAATGAAAAAGAGTAGAGTTATACTATTTTTATTTTTTCTTTTTAAGTCGTAATCTTTGTTTTTGTTGTATCATCTCCTAAACCTCCTTAATTATAGATTAAAACTAATTCTCTTGTAACCAGCAGTCCAAAACTTTGAAGGGTTGATAGATCTGCCAGTGTATACAATATTAACAAAACATTTCTAAGTCCAAATCTCACTTACCTAATTATTCTCTCTTTCAACATCCCTTTAGGATTTATATTGATTTACATCACATTAAATTAAGATAACTTTAAATAATTTTTTCTAAAAAAATATAAATTTTTATTAAAGTAAAACTATTTATAAATAAGGATTATATCTTAACTTCTTTAAATTTCTTTTTTTTAATTTATATGTAATGATTTTAACTTACATATATATAAATTTATTTTAGTTTTTAAATTGCATACACGTCTATTCATCCATATCCTTTATTTTCATATGCATAACTCCATGCTGAGGTTACAAGACAGAAATGGATTATATGATTGTTAGAACATCATTTTTCTTTTCATGCATTATTTAAACTTTAAAGGGTTAAATATGTTTTTGTTCCCTTAATTTTCAGTGAATTTTGAAATTAGTCTATTTAAAAACTTTGGACCAATTTAGTCCTTTATCTTTTGAAATACGTGGATTTAGTCATTTTAATCAAATTTTGTTAGGTTTATTTGATGTTTCGTATGTATTTTAGGATTGTATTTGAGTTGTTTATACTATTTGACATATTTTTACTTTAATATTAAGTCAAATACTATTATGAAACGCGTTTGAAATATCAAATAAACTTAACAAAATTTCATTAAAAGGACTAAATCCACGTATTTCGAAAGATAAATGACTAAATTGGTCTAAAGTTTCGAAATGGAGTAATTCTAAAATCTAGAGAAAGTTAAGGGATCAAAACATATTTAACCCTTATTTAAACAATAAGAACAAGGTTATTTTTCTCTATTTTTTATGTTAAAATTACTAAAACATGAAATTTCAAGATAATTGAAATAGTTCCTCTTCGTGATAAAACACTGAAGGAGTTTGACAGTGATTTAAAAAGCAATCTATTTTGGCCGCTAATAATCACAATAAAAGAGCTAGGTTTTACAACATCAGTGACTGTGTTGAGTTTGGAAATGGTGGTGTTTTATTTATGGGGGTTGGAGGGTTGATGTAATTACACAATGTTAGTTTCCTGATTTGAACAGATTCACCAAATGGAGTCCAAATTGAATGGTTGCTCCTGTTGTTGTTGTAGTTGCTGCTGTGGCAAACACTCTTGAACTTTTGAAGAAGATGATGCTGTCAGATTTGAACTTAGTTCAGTTCCAACTTGGGAAAGTCCTTCACCCATAAATGGTGCAAAATGATCTGTAGCTACTGCTGCTGCTTCTCTCTGTTGATAATTTCTAAGTTGCAATGCCTTGAGAAGCAAAGAATTTACAGAAGAAATACTTGGACTCAGCAACCCAGAAGGCCATGGCAGAGATGTGAGAGAGGGAACCTGAACCTGAACCTCACTTGCAACTGCCCAATTCATGGCCAAGTTCATGTTTGTGTTAACACTGTTATTACTCAGATCAGCATTCATAAAACTGTGCCCTGAAGAATTTGCAATGCTGTTTAGATTAGGAAGCTCAACATCACCAAATTCATTCACCATTGAGACTGTGTCACATGGAGAATCTGGTTGTGATGAGTTTGCTTGCTGTGGTTTCTTCACCAGTAAGCTCTTCTGGAAAACCCTGCAAACCACCCATTCATCCTACAAAGGGAAACATCGTAACACAAAGTTGATTTTCTCAAACCACAAAACCTAATTGAGTTGAAATGTTGGTGAAATTAATGTGATGCATGCATGAAGTTACTAACCTTGGAAGGTCTCAGGTGATGCTTGTTTTCGAGTCTATATTCGTGCATGACCCAATTACTTTTCTCTCCCCTTGGAGCTCTACCCCTATAGAAGACTAGGGTTTTCTTCATTCCGACCAAAACACCAGTACGAAAAATTTCTTTGTCTTTTCCTGTTGTTTTCCAGTAACCTGATTCTGTGGCTCGGTTTGTCCGAAGTCCAGTTGGATACTTTCTGTCTCTTAAGCTAAAGAAGTACCACTCCTTTTCCCCCATGGAAGCCTTACCTGTTCCATCACAACATCAATTTTTTGTATTTTTTTGAAAAAAAATTATTGTTAAGGATATTACACATTATATCATCGTATGCATGAGTTGTAAGCCACACTGCAGAAATAGAATGGATCAAACATTCTATTCTGTGTAAAAGAACAAAGACTGTGTTGATTAATATTTGGTTGATGAAACTGAAAAGTTTGTGAGATTTATCAGTTGCAGAGAGTGAAATACAATGTTTTGTATATATGTATCAGTTAGAAATTCAAGTTTCTGGGGTGAAAGAAACTGAAAAATTATTATGAAATCAATCCATTCTGTTTTTTCCTTCTGATTAATTCCAAATTTCTCTTTATAGATATTTTTCCATCAATATATCATAAATAAACAAAGAGATTTTGTGCAGAAAAACCAAATCCTCAGATTAATTAATTAAATTGAAAAGAAACAACATAGATAATCATGTAGCCATATATATATATACAACAAAATACAGAAGCTAGTATATTTGAAGGAGAGTTAGATAACAAGGAAATCATGCATATGCTGAGAAAAGAATTACCTGGTAGGTCCCATGGTTCAGATTTGTTGAGATCAACGACTGCTATAGCTCTGGATGTGAAGCTAGAATCAGAAACCTTCTTTGTAAGATAACATGTGATGAGTTCTTCGTCCGTAGGATGAAACCTGAATCCAGGAGGCAGATTTTCCTCCATCAGATCGATGAAACCAGCAGCAGCAGCAGCAGTAGCAGATTCTGATACCCTTCAACTGAAGAAGCTTAGTTTAAAGGTTTAAAGAAAGTTCAAAGTAAGCTCAATAACACCATGAAGATGAGTTTTTAAAGGCCTCTTCAACTTTATGGTTTTATTATATATTCACCCTTCAACCAGAAGCATTTCACACACACTCTTCTTCATCATATATCTTTGTTAAATATACAGCTATCACAAACATGGTATCACATATCCTTCTTAAACATTTATTTTCCTTTTTTGACAATATAGTCCAACAAGGGCTTAGATTTACCAAATTGTTGCTTAGATTTTGGTGTATTTACTGAACAAACCTAAACATAGGTGCAACCTTGACTCTATCAATGTCGTGTGTTATGTGTCTTTTCAAAGATGTTATATTTTTGAGAAATTTTTGGGAAGACTAGTGGATATGATAATGTTTGTGCACGAGGGGGTTGAGTCTCTGTTACACCATATTTGAGATTATATTAATTTCCACAAAAATATATTTTCTATGATCCTGTCCAACCACCTTCACCCATTTCTACCCACCACAAAAATCTTTCACGCTAATCCCAATGGGAACATCGACTCATCTAAACCATATTCTCTTTAATTGTGTTTTTAATATTGAATTTTTGTATGTTCTGTGTTGTCCTCACTCACACCGTCATGAGGGAAATTCAAATTACAAGTCTTGTATTTAGTTCGATGGTGTAAGAAAAGAAAAGAAAAAATAAGTAATGGGAAATATATGTGGTTTGGTTTGAAAAATAGAAGAAAAATAAATTAGAAAGATGAGATAAATCGAAGTAATATATGTAATATGATCATAATCATTTTTAAAGTTTTAATTAAAAGCTACTACAAACTTCAAAAGTTATCAATATTTAACAATTTTCTACTACTAAATTTTTCTCAGAAAATAAATCATTTTTTCTTCTCCAACATATCACCTTAATTAACCGGTAATTTTTTCCAAAGGCTATTTAATTTTCTTAATTTATATATTTAGTGAAGGAAAACTGCTAATGTATATGAGTCTTTCGAGAGACTAGGTTCATGAAAAGATACAATATTAATGAGATCGAATCCAATTACATAAGAAATTGACATTAATTTCAACCAAAAACTTTAAGATAATAAATTTATAAATTTTTGTATTTATATGATGTTCAACTTTTTTACTTTTATTCAATATAAAATTTAGATTTGTACTTTAATTTTCTAAGTGTATATCAAGCATCTACAAACAGAAATCGTAATTATATGAAGTATGTACAGACAGAAATCGTAATTAAAAGGAGACAATGTAAAATCAAGCAAAAAGAATATGTGAAAAAATGTCGGCATTACCTAGGAGAATATTCATTTTAATTCCTGTTCATATGTACCTAAGCTTTTTTTTCCAATGTTTATGTCCGTGTTGTGACTAATATTACCGAGTGGTTAAAACGGTGACCAACCCGCGACACTGTGTTCATATTCTTAAGGTAACCCTTTCTCTTTGACCAGGATTTCATGTGTTAATATTTAACTATACAACCTATCCTAAAATGTCAATCCTAAACAAGAAATTTGGGAGTGTTCTACGTAATCATGCATACATTAGGGTTTCTAGAAGCACACACATGTATCCATACTCTTCTCTCTCTAACAATAATACTTTTATTTTTTTTTTTAAGTAAAATGATTTTTTGACTACTAAATTTTGACAATTTTCTTACGATCTTAGGTGACATCTTCTAAATTGTTTTTCATTTTTTCATTGTAAATATTCTAAAATCACTTAAAAGATATCTCCTCATATTATAAGAAAAAATTGTCAAAATTTAGTAATCAAAATATCATTACTCTTTATTTAATAAATTTCGCAATTGGAACTAAAAGTATAAACCACAAAGTCAAAAAGCCAGACATCAAATTAGGCATTGTTCTATTTGGCACATGTTTGCTGGTAGTTCAAGCTGAAATTAATCATACATCTGTCCTTTAGTATCATCATGTTTCAAAATTTTAAACCTAATTAAAATTGAGCCATAGTTCTAATTTCTTCCTCCTAATTTGTCACATTCTTCTATTTTTTTTTTTGTCTTCATTCAAGTTTTCAAACATTCACCCTTTCTCTCTCTAAGATCTCTTTCACTCTCTCTATCTCTTTCGAAGTTTAAATCAAATTAAACTACAACAAATCTTCCTTCTATCAGCTTAATAGTTGTACTTTTTTTTCACCTGAAAAATTTGTCAAACGTGTTTCATTTTATTTTATAGATAATTTTATTTCCCAAATTGAGGATAATATTAATGTTTTGATTTCAATTTGATTGTGGCCCATGTTTAAGTGCTCACAAACATGTATGCATATATGTGATATTATATTCGCCTTTTGTTTTCAGTACAGATATATATAATATCAAAAAATGTTACAAAGTTCAAAGTTTGAATATTTATGCACATTCACCAATCAAAATAATTTTAAGCTTCAAAGTAAGCATCCACTAAATATAAGTTTCATTGTTATTTTTCTCTATATGATAGTGGGTAGTCATATCAAACATCTATTATTGTTTAAAATAATGAATTACTTTGAACATAACTGTATTATTTGAAATGAAACCTTATATATATATATATATATATATATATATATATATATATATATATATATTCTTTGTTGAATAAAATATCTTATAATTTTCATTCATCTATCTTTGTCTTTTTTCACATTTTAGGTTTGTTCACTGTTAGAGATAGACATAGTATAAAAATCAAGATAAATTTACGTAAGATAGGTAATTTAATACAATGTATTAATTAGGTTAAAAGAATTATAAATAGAAAAATTAATTATTTAAATTCTATTTTGTAAAAGGCATAATTTTTCCAAAAAATATGTTTTTTTTTGTATCCTTTGAATTTTTTTCTTTTTCAGGTATTGGAAATATTGCAATTGTGAGTCAATGTCTCATATTGGATATAATAGACAAAGTTAAACACTATATAAGAATAAAAACTGATAACATCATTATCTTTAGATTTTTGGTTAAAAATTATGTTAAATACCTTATATTTGTAATATTTCAATGACTATAACCTCATGAAAAATATGAAACATAACTCATCTCTGGTATCAGAGGTAATAGTTCGGAGTGACTGACCGCATAACCATAATAAAAAAGGAGGCCTCTGAATTGAGGGGAGACTGTTGGAAATAGTCCAAATATGTGTTTGAATATGTAGTTTTATGAAAAAAGAAAAAAAAAAGTTATGCTAGTTTAGGATTGTGATGATATTTTGATTATTAAGCTTTTATGTGAGAGTATTAGGAATGATGTAAAATTAATTGAAGGCTTGTTCTTGTTATAGGAAAATTTTTATAATGTGTCTGTTTGTATAGAGATACGCATGACATCGTTTGTTTGCTTATTTCTTTGTATATTTTTATAACTTTTGTGTATGGGTTTGGAACACTTTAAATACTATATTTTTACTATATACTTTTTTAGCGAAAAAAAAATTCTATAAGCATATTTCAATTTCTTATGTTATACCAAGTTTAAGATAGAAGATTTGAATTTTAAGCAAGAATAAATATAATGCAATGGATTACTCTATTTTGAGATGTTATAATATATGAACATATAAATTATGAACTGTGATGATGACTATGGTAATAGTTGTTTTAAAATGTGAATTTTAAAATAGTTAAAAGTCATTTTTGAATATAGAAGTGTAAAAGGCAATTTCCAATTGATTGAATATGTCTATAAAAATTTGAACTTTCGGTTTACACACTTTCTCCTAAAATTAATATCACACAATGGACTGAAAAAATAAAAAGAAAAACCTAACAATGATTCAATGAACTACCCCAATCATAGGTACTCCACTGTAATTCTTATTTTAGATGTTCGATTGCTTTGTTTATTGCATACACGTACTCCAAATATTAGTTACTAGCAAAACGAATTGGATTGCGATTAATGAAAAACTTTTTTTTAATTAGAATAATAAAAAAAAACAGTTGAATACATATAATAAACATTTAAAACAGATAAATTGTGGATTAGCTTTCTGTCCAACTTTTTCATTTAAAAGTTGTGTGTGTGAACAACTAATAAGCCAGCAAAACCTCATGAAATACAATAAAATCTCAAAATAATAATTAATAAAATTAAATTATTTTGAGGGCAGCATGTATCTACAATCTTAGTAACTAAGTTGAAGAATGTTAGAAATCGGAGTTTAACCTTAATTTAATTTCGTAAAGCTAATTTGTAAGGTGAAGTTTGCACTCCACTTCTTTAGTGGATGTGAGACTTCCAACACACCTCTTCACATTGAAGTATATACATCAAGAAAACTCGTTAGGATAAGTTCTAACTTGACTTTGATACCATGTTAGAAAGATGAGTTTAAGCTTAACTCAACCCTACAAAACTCTTGTAAGGTGAGATTTGTACTCCACTTATATAGTATAAAATGACCTTATCTTTAATCAACGTAGGACTTCCAACAAATAAGACAAAGATGAATTAAGGGGGTTCTTAAATAATGCTAAAAGCACTTGCCATTGACATCATCTTTTTAAAAAGGCTTTTATTCCTTGGGTAGGTACAGAACACACTCAAAGTCTCCATTGGCCACAGAAAACTACAGAGACAAAACCTTTAATCCATTTTAATGTGGTAGACAAAAACTTTAACATATTTTAATTTGTTGAAAAAGCATTTAATATATTTATGCAAGCGTGCCGAATATACAATAATTTTATTAAAAAAAATGCCATATACTCATCTTTTTTTCATTAAAAAAAAGGGGTCATATCATTCTTTTGTACAGAGTGAAGTTCATACCTGTCAACCTTAGTGTAAGGTTTGGTTTTGGTCTCTTCTTTCTGCATTTGTTTCTGTACGTGACTTCGCACATGTTCATATAGGAAAAAATAAAAGTGCACTGTTACAAACTTGGGTTTGTGTGTTGCATATACACGCACTAAAAACAAGATTTACGCGTTTTTTATGGAAAGTGTTGTCCAAATGATTCCCTCTGGTTTTTAATTTTTTTTATCTACTTTTAATTTCTTATTTTAATATTTTTTTTATTTTTTTTATTTTTTTTATTTTTTTTAATATAATATAATGATCTAAAAATGATTAAAACGATAAATTACAAATAAGTAAAAAATAATAATAATTTTTTTTTCCTGCTAATAAGGAAAATGTGTTCCAAACTAATTCCTAATAAATGGTTTAAAAATACAAAAAAGAAAAAGACTTGCACAAGTCATTATATATTATTAGTCTTTAAATGTTAATGTAAAATTAAAATTTATTACAATTTTAAACTTTGATATAATTTAATTCTTAAATTTAAAATAAAAAAATATAGGTCTCATCATTCTTATCAGGTATGACAATCATTTTATTAATAAATTTTACTATGAAACGGTAAAAGCCAAAACAAGAATTTTAGCCCTCATTTTATCTACGAAATTTACGAAGAAATTAATAAAACATTCTATTATTGACTAATTCTATCAATAATATTACAACAAATTCTATATACAGAATTTAATTACGAATTTATTAATGATAGATACCACTAATAAAAAATCATAATTTGTTAACGAATTTTATTGACGGATCTAAAATATGTATGTAAAATTCATTAATAAAAATATGTTTTATTGATAATTTTTTTTCCATTCAGAATTACAAAATTGTTTGCAGTGAATAACTGTGAGTGGAGACAGTAAAAAGTTTTGCAAGAAAATTCATTTTGTATATGAATTTGGATACCTTTATATTTATGTTACTCTTTTCTCATTTGAGTGCAAAACAAACAAAAAAAACACACAAATTTCATATAAATAGCAATATTAGATTTTGTTTTTGCAACTCTACCAAAATAAAATAAAATTGAGATAGAAAAATAAATTATAAATTGTAATATTCTAACATATAATGTCGTCAAGATAATTCTCTTGCAATTTATAATAAAAAGACTAATTTACTTATTTTGTTTCTTATTTATATTATAAGTGATGATATACTTGAGTCTGTAGTATACACCTACCCATTGGTATAATATTTTTATTTTAAAATATAAAATAATTTAGAAAGGGAAACTATTACTTTTTTTTTGTTTGTTAGATGTTGTATAGGTATAGAAAGAACGAAGAGTGCCCATCTAACATTTTTCATATATCATTAGCAAAATTTACTTCTTTTATAAAGGAGAAATATTCAAGCCACACTTCTTACAAGCGAAAGCACACTAAGGAATTCTCAAATTTACCATTGTACATGTGAACGTCCTTCCTTATATAAAAAAATAATAATGATATTTTCATAATTAAATTTTGACTACTTTATTTTAATATATAAAATAACATCTTTTAAATAATTTTAAAATATAAAAAAGTATTTAAAAGATATCACCTAAAATGTATAAAGAAATTGTCATAATTTAATTGTATATAAAAAGCCCATCCAAGTTCTAATATATCAGCTGCATAAGACCAACAAATCATACGTAAGAGATAAACTGTCACTATTAGAAATTTTCATATTACATAGATTTTTCTTACTAATTTGTTGAAATGACTGCAAAAAAAAAAATATTTTTTTCTGCTATTTTTTCTATGAATCTTAATCGGTAGGTAATTCTTTTGTGGATAATCATTTCCTACAAAATTATAAAATTTGCAAGTATTTTCTACAATTATTTTTACGAAAAATGTTTTATACAAAATATTTTACAAAAAAATTGATATCAATTTCTTGTAAAATAATTTTCACAACAAAATTTATAAATATTTTTTACGAAAAAATTTCAAAACAAAATTGACAAAAAATATAAATTTTTTTAATAATGCATGATTGTCCAATGTTCTAAACATTGAGAACAACACGACACATTTGCCCCTGTGCTTTCATCATACAATTGGAACATAAAAAACCACATGCGGGGATATACTAGATACTTCTGTAGTTTTTTTTTTTCTTTTACCTATGTTGACAGAGAGTGATAGATATGTTAATATGTTAAGGAAAGCAAAGAAGTTCACTTTTTTTTTAGGAGTTGCTTTGCTTAGTGGAGGAGTCCTTTGGATGAAGCACAAAGAAAATGCCATGTTCCAAAGAAGAAGCTCTTGTTAGACTCTTCTACAATGTCTCTTCCTCCTTCCACCTTCTCTTCCTCCTCCTCTTCTCTTCTTCCCTTTTGCTCATCAACTTCTTGAACTTCGTTGCCACCTTCACCATCTTCCAAAGGTCTTCTTATATATATGCTCCTCTTCTTCCTCATCTTTCTTCCCTCCACCACCTAACTCACACCTTTTCTTTTTCCATGTTGCAGAGATCACCACTATGAATATGTCTCTTCTGAGTACGATGAAGAAGAAGAAGAAGAAGAAGAAATTCAAGAAAGATACTCTTATGAGCATGATTCTGGTGAGTCAGATCACCTTGTAGCTGACATCATTGGTGGTGGAGAAACCCTTTTGTTTGTGCACAACAACCGGTCTCTCAGGAGCACTCATTCTTCTTCTGATGAATTCACAAGCCCTTGTGATAGCCTTGAAGAAGAGTTATTAGAAGAAAACTATTCAACAGAAACCCTGTCTTTTCACAAGTCACCTTTGCTCTCAGACTTGGAGAATGAAGAAGAGGTAGAAGAATTAATATTTCCAGCTGAAGATGCTGATTCTGTTCCAAATTCTGTCCCTGATGAAACCAGGCCCACCCTGAACCTCTACAAAAGTGACTCACCAGACAGTGACAAAAACTGTGATGGTATCTATTACGTACCAAAGTTTGTTACATTATTCACATGCAACATTATCACACACACAGAGTGAAACTTTTGCTGATTCTATATTTTTCTGTGCAGAAGATCTTGCTGAAATTGGACTTGTTGAAAACAAGAAGCTGCAAGAGGAAAGACTCACACGAGATGAGAGATTCTTGGTCTATGATCCTACCCAATTGGAGGCCAAGAAGCTCATTGTTCAGGAAAAGGATGATGAAGAAATATATGGTGACTCGTGCACTGTTGGATCCACTTCCAAGAGTTCCTCTGAGTGGAGAAGCTCCATTAACTGCAGAGATTCTGGAACTGATGACCCTTTTTCTTCCTCATCCAGAAGAAGTTGCCCCAAGTGGGAATCATACACAGTTTTCCAAAAGTATGATGAAGAAATGTCATTCCAAGATAGAATTAGTGCACAGAAACTTCAAGAAATTGGTAAATTTTTTCCCATTTTTCTGTCCATTGTTTACTCTTCAAAAATATCATTACTGATAGAAATATGAATTATATATATATGTGAACAAAGGTTATATATTGGTGGAAAGTAATCTTAGTACCTTACTTTTTTCTCATTGTCATATGAATTTTTTGTTTAGCGATTGCAACTGTGGTGGAGGATTGATTTTACCAATTGCATGTGATTAACAACTTGATTAATTTCAGAATCTTTAAGGTCTATCAAGGTATCTCCGAGGTCAATTTCAGAGCGCATTGTGTTCAAGTTTTCAAGTATGAACAAGAAACCAAACGATACACGTCACAACCCATATCATGAACTTGAGGCTGCATATGTTGCACAAATTTGCTCAACATGGGAAGCTCTCAATTGGAACTACAAGAATTTTCAATCCAAACGAGCTTCACGAGGCCATGATGTTGATGTGGGTTGTCCAGCCACCGTTGCACAGAGATTACAACAATTTCAAGTGTTGTTGCAGAGATACATAGAGAACGAGCCCTATGAGCATGGTAGAAGACCAGAGATCTATGCTAGAGTGAGACATTTGGCTCCAAAATTGCTCCTAGTACCAGAATATCGAGGTAAATCTTTGTCTGGTTCTTGAGTTGTAGGGAATTAATAAAGTAAAAGTTCATATGCAAGATAACTATCTATAGCATTGTGATGCATGATTAACTAATTATGGATTTCCTTTTGTGTGTGTGGTGTAACATAGAATCAGAAGATGATGAGAGAGAAGAAAATGGTGTTCAGTCAAAAATATCATCAGCTTCATTTCTTATGATAATGGAAGATGGGATCAGAACGTTCATGGGTTTTCTGAAGGCTGATAAAGAGAAACCATGTCAGATATTCGCAGCTTACTTTCGGAGAAACCGAAGACCCTTGGTTGATCCAACACTTCTACGCCTCATCAAGAAAGTTAATCAAAAGGCAATTAATTAACTAAACTAATCATCTTCTTAAGTGCCTTCCACATCATTATTCATTTCATATTGTATATTTATATATATCATCTTCATATGCATATCTTTATATCTTATACCGAAGTTTCACATTTTACAAATCAGTAAGATTAAATTAGATTTAAAGTTCACTTCTTAACGACATTTATATATTCTAAATTTTTGTGTCTATGTGCAGAAGAAGATGAAAGTGAAGGACCTTAGACGTTCAAGAAAATGTTTGAGGAAGAGAAAGTTGAAGGGAGAAGAAGAGATGGAGATTTTGATGGCACTGATAGACCTGAAAGTGGTGTCAAGGGTTTTGAGAATGAGTGAGTTAAGTGAGGAGCAGTTGCATTGGTGTGAAGAGAAGATGAGCAAAGTAAGAGTGGTGGAAGGAAAACTAGAAAGAGATTCCTCACCACTTTTTTTCCCTGCACATTGACCCACAAAAAGGTTTATGCAATTGCTTGGTGACTGGATCATGAATGTGCATGGCTGCACCAAAGGAATATCCACAACACACCCTTTGTTTTGTAAATAAAAAATATATGTGTGGTTAAAGAGAATGAGGGACCCTACAAATCAAAGTGGCATGGATTTTGGAGCCAGAAACTGAGAGAAAAGGAAGGGTAAAGATGAATGCTTATGTCATTTTGATGAATGTTGAAAGTGAAAGAGCAGAGACAAAGCAAGGAATGAAGATAGAGACAAGAATGAACAGCTTTAGTGTGCTTTAGCTTTTTACTTGGGGTTTATCTTGAGCTGAATCAAAAGAAGAATGAACAAGACTCAAGCACATGCATGAGTAGAATAAAAAGTAGTCTTGGGGAAAAAAAAAGTAGTATATCATAAGATTAAGGAACGGTAGGGTTAGTGATTCTTTTTTCATTTTCTTCAAAATAATATTACAGAAAGTGTTCCACTTAGTTCTGTTAAAGAGAAAAAAAAAATGGTGATAATAAAGCAATGAATCATTCATCAAAGTACGTAGCATGTAGGGTATCCAAAAAAAAATTATATAATAATCATAAAAATTCATGTTGTTTGATACCATATAATTTTTTTTTTCATGTCACTTTACTTTCTGATTAAAATCTTTAAGTAAAATCTTTCATTCAAGTTTAGTGAATGTTAAAAAAATTAATAGTAATTAGAAAAATTCATTGGAAAATCATCAATCAGATTTCTCATAAAAGGTAGAAAAAAAACTATAAAATGTAATATTATAGTTATCTAAAACTTTATTATTTCATGCAACATTTATTTATTTTTAATTTACCTCACACCATATTTACTACAAGAAAATTATCAAATAGTGACTAATTTAAAAATAAAAAAATATGTTTAGAAATCAATTTAGAAATCAATCTTTTAATTAGAAACTAATTTAAAAAATAATTTTTTGATAGTCAAAATTTAGGTAACTAATATTAACAACCAATTTAGAAATCAATTTATAATAAAATTAATTACAAATTTATAAAGCAATTATCATTTTTAAAATTATTTTAATTACCAATAACTTTTAGTTTATAAATTTATTATTATAATAACTAATTAATTTTTATCATTAAAATTAGATATTAATCAAAATATTTTCTCGTAATGCTTAATCGTACAACATTTATATCGTGTTTCACTTTTTGTATAATAGTACACGTATTATTATTGTTAATTACTTTACATCACCAAAAAGAAAACATATTAAATTTATTTTAGCGATCAAATATTTGCAATCACTATACATTGATTCTTCCTTGCTATTTTAATTATTAATTTTTAACTATTATTATTTGGTGGTTATTTTAGTTATCAACTTTTATTTTGGTAACTAATTTAGATTGCTCAATTGCATTTTTTAAGCGTTAATTAATTAATTAATGACTAAGTTAGTTTTTTCTTAAATCTAAATATTGTGAAATATTTCTTATGTAATTAAGATACTCACACTTGCATATTTGACAACTCTTCACTGTTTATGAAACAAACAGTTTTAGAGAGCAGCCTTCAATCAAGTGCTCTTACAATCTTACATTATTCTTTTATCTTTCTTCTTTACTCGTCATATCACTCTTTATCTTTATCAAAAAAAAAAAATCTTAAATATATTAAGTGTGAATTGCCTGCAACCAGAAAAGTAAAAGTTCAATCAGTGCCCTTTATTTGATTCCAAAACAATGCAAAATTAATGAAATATAACTGTTTCTTTTTCTGTATCAAAGAAGTATACACTATTTGAGCATGTGATAAAACAATTTTGTGTTTCTTCAATAACAGGAATGTTTTTTTAGCACTTTTTGACTGGACTAAACAATAGCCTATAGATGAATGTAACCAGAAAGAACATGTTGTTGATATGCAGGAACAGATAAAAAAAACACAAATGTAACAAAAAAGAATACATCTTGGTCAACCTATAAATGAATGTAACCAGAAAGTACATCTAGTTGACTTTCGGTGATAATTTTTTATTTCTAGTAATATATTTTGATTTCTGAAAGTTAATTTTTAATAATATTGTTTTATTTTCGAAAGTAACTTCTGATAATATATTTTGACTTTCAAAAGTCGATTCAAAAATAATTTTGGAAGTACGATGATTGTGACTTTACTTAAATAGTCAAAAGATTTTTTTGGAATTTAATGAAATTTTTGGAAGTGTAGAAGAAATTTTAGAAGTGCAAGAAGAAAGACCCAAAGAGTTGGGACGGTCCGTTTAGGCTCAACTTTAAAAATTTCTCTTTTTCCAGCCCACAAATGTGGCATTGTCTTCAACTGAAGAAATCGGCCTTAAAAAAAAGCTTTTAAAAGTGTGTTTAATTTCTACTTTTTCAAATTATTTTTAGCTTTGAAAATACAATTAAATAAGGTCACTTTGATAGCTGGTGGAGGGTGGTGTAAAAAATCGGACTATGAAATTGAAAGATATGTGGTTAAACAAGATAAAAATAAAATGGAAGAAAAAGTTGAAACTGTGCTCTATTTTTTATTTTTTAAGTATTTGTTTTGGAAACAACTTTCCATATGTAATCAATTTTGAACTCATTTTTGCCTACCGAAAAAAAATGGAATGAGAAATAAAAAGTTAAAATAACATATTTATTTACATATTATTTTGTGAATTAACTGTTTAAATTTTGTCCAAGCATTTTATCAACAAAAATTTTATTTTCATACACTTTATTGACCCATTAGTTTCTGAACAGAAAAAAAAATAACGGGTCATGATATGAAATCATTAAATTTTCAATACATTATTATAACCTATGAAAGTATTGTAAAGTTTTACAGCTCTCAAAAACATGAGATTAAATACTATCGAAAATAGGTAGGCAGAAGATATAGAAGAATTTGCTAATGAATCTTGAAGATTGAAAATGGAGAGATGAATTAAAATGAAAATGATGAAAGCATTGTTGAAATTTCATAAGAATTATTGATTGCAAATACAAAATCACCTTTAATATTGTTGGTTCAACTTGTGTACCGTGATCTTGTGTTAAATATGATGAATCTTGGTTATTTTGATGATGGGACAATATTTTGTCCAACAAATGATTTTGTAGAGGAAGTTAATGAATTCATATTGTCTTTATTAAGTGATCAGGAAATTACTTATTTAAGTTCAGATACATCTTGCCAATCAGATCAAGAAGAAGAAATGCAGTCTGAAAGGTTTACATTAGAATTTTTAAATGACATCAAATGTTCAAGTATTCTAAATTGTCGATTGAAGTTGAAAACAGGTGTACCAATTGTGCTTATGAGAAATATATATTAAGCAAAAGGTCTTTGCAATAGCACAAGATTGCAAGTTAATTATATGAGGAAAAATGTCATTTCTGCAACTGCAATTACAAGGAAAAACATTGGTGACAAAATATTTATCCCAATAATGGATTTAGTTCCTTCTGATTCATGATCCATGTTTGCCTTTTAAATTTCAAAGAAGACAGCTTCCAATATCATTATGATTTGCAATGATAATCAACAAAATCCAAGGTCAGTCTCTTTCTAGAGTTGGACTTTATCTTTCACATCCAGTATTCACACATGAACAGTTATATGTTGTTATTTCTAGAGTGAAAACAAAGAAATGACTCAAAATACTTATTCTAGACGAAGATGAAAACGTGCCAAACACAACTAAAAATGTTTTCTACAAAGAAATTTTTGAAACTTTTTAAGACGAAACTATAGGTATGTCACTCCCTTATTTGTCAATTTTTTTCAAATTTATTCCATTGTTGAATGATAATGGTGTTGATTAACTACAATTATCAAAATTGCAGATTGTACTAATAGTGTTGATTCTTTTATTCTAATTACACATCACCAATGATAAACGGTATTTTTTTTTTTATAAATAATGATATGCAAGATTTATCGTATATTTTAAAGTTATTTCTTTTATTATAGACAGCACATATTTATTACATATAATTTATTACAATATATTTTAATTTCTTTTATCAACAATATTTAAAACTTGATTAATTTAAACCAATTAAAGAAAGTGTATTTAAAAAAAAAGAGTATAAAACTAAACGAGGTTAATATGACATCCATTTTAAAAAAATAGTAACCAGCAATAAAATTATGCTTTTATTTTCTTTTTAAACTTCTTCAACGTGCGATAATCCCATTAGAAATTTAACAGATCAATAAAAATTGAAAATTCAAAAGTAAAATACATGGTAAAACTTAGAAAAATACAACCGAAAATATAAAATTAAGACACAAAAAAAAAACACTCAAAGATTGGAAACTCTATTTATTCGTTCAAGACTTAGTAGGAAGACTTTTGGTATGATGTAATAATATGATATGAAGAAATAGGTTTTTGGAAGATATTTAGGATATCATGTTAATGATATCTGAGGTAAGATTCCTTGGATTAGGGTACTTTTGGTTGGAAAAATATTTTTTTATAATGTTCGGTAAAACAAAATAAAAGAAATAGAAAAAAATAGTAAATCAAACCCTAAACGAAATAATATGATCTTTTCAGTCCTGAAATTAGGTTTTGTAATCAAACTTTAAAATGATTTGTGAATAATTTTGTCCGTTAGCTTTATAGATTGAATAAGTAAAAGTACGAACACTAAGTCAAAGAAACTCAACGAAATTATTGATTCATTAGAATATTAAAGCATGTTTGACTCTCCCAAAAGTGCTTTTGGACACAATCTAAAATCCACTAGCTTCTTTCTAAAAATAATTATGGACTTTAAACAACATTTTAATTCATGGACGGAATCTAATATTCAACTAATTAGATCTTTCAAATCCTTCCAATGTGCTATTTGATGGCCCATCAATTATTTAGAACAAAAAAAACTAACAAATTTCATTTTAAATAAGATAGATTAGATTTAAACGTGTCACATTTTATTATAAAGGACAAATATTAGGTGGATAGAAATCTATGGAAATATTGCCTATGATAAAAAAGAATTAAGAAAAATCATGATAAACTTAAATATTTTTTCATGTCAAAGATAAAAAATGAAATACATTAAAAACTTGATTGTATATTTTACCCCTTGATTATTCAATTTCTTTTGCGGCTTTTTTATCATTAAAATTTTCAATTTTTACATGTTTTTTCAATTAATTAAAATTCTTATAATAATTTTTTTGTCTTTAATTATTTATTTAAAAAGTGCTTTTTTTAATAAAATAAGTACATATTTGTTTTTAAAATTATAAGTACTTATTCTTTAAAATGGATTTAATAAGGTGAGACTTACTTAGGATAACACAATAATTTCAAAGTTTAACTACGATAAACTTTGAATAGTATTGATGCTATATTAAAATAGTGAAATATAAATTTGATTAAATTTTATTAAATCAACTTAGTAAGATGAGGTTTATTCTAACATATATATTATAAATTGGTTTAATCTATATAATTTATCTTATATATTTAATATACTCTTTTATGTTAAAGATATTGTGCATTCACATCAAAGACACTAATGTTGTGAACCAATGAGGTTCAATAACAAATTTTGATTAAAATAGACTTTGAATGATTCTGATACTATTTTAAAATAGTAAAACTTAAGTCTAACACAACTTTACAAAGTGGATCTAATATTACTTTTTTTATATACTTAAGTTATCCGATAGAAATTTTACACAGTAAAACGTATAAGAAATGTGTGAAAAATTTAATGATAAACTTGTTAAAGGATGAAATAAAATGAAAAAATATGTAAAAATAATTGATAGAATGAAGTAAAGAAGGAATAATTATTATGTGGAAATAATATAGTTAAAATAAAAGTTAGAAAGTAAGATTAGGTAAAAGGTAGAAAGGAAGTTGTCCCTATAGCAATGTGAATAAAAGCAAGAGAAAAGAGAAGAAATGGGTGCGATCCCCACTCTTAGCATCCTCATTCGCGAATCACATGCCATTGCCAACATTCAAAGTGCTATTTGTCATTTCATTTCCACTTTTCAAATGGAATATATAAGCCCCACTTTACACTTTCGATTCCTTTTCATGCCTCATTAATAATATCCTTCATAAATAACTTTTTTTTTCTACATCTAAATACAATCTTCTTACACTTTAATATTAACAACTATCTATATACGACCGTCAGTAATATTTTTTAAACAATAAGAGAAGTATAAAAAATGTATGAAAATAATGTGTCACTTGATTCTCATTTTAATATAATACATGTTTATTTTTTTTAATATATCTGCTATATCATGTATTAGTCATAGAAAATAATGAACAACATTTCTTTTTCATCATAGAAAGTATAGTTGTTTTATTTTTTTGTTTAACTACCTTCTTATATTATATCTAATTTTGGTAGAATCGAGCGCTTAACACTATGTCAAAAGCTATAACCAATAGTCAGGGCGCAACTCTTTTTATTTTAGAGTATAACAGTCCAAATGTCACAATTAATGTTGATGAAAATATATTGTCTGAAAAGTCTCACATAGCCTAGGATAACCTAGGAATTATGTGTTAGTGATTACATAATGGACTCTAAGTTCATGATGCTCTTTATCCCAAGTCAAAGATACTTTGAGTTAGTGTTTGACTTTTCTTATACTCTTGTAGTAGGATGTTGTGAATTGTAGTTAAATTCTTGCTCTGAAAATCTGGGTGTACTTGGGATCAAAGATCATGAGAGAGTTGTCTATGTGTTTAAGTATTTCATTCTGTTTATTTTATGTCTTTGTTAATAAAGTGATTCCCGATAATTTTTTTCAACAAATTTAGACAAAAGAAATACTAAAGATAAAATCAAAATAACAGAAAACGAAAGTAGAAGTATAATTTATAACCAAATGTTCGAATTTGTGTAAGTTCCTCACCCTATATATACGTGAGTTTTCTTCTTTGTTGATTGTGAACAATATTATTGTATATCCATTATTTCTTTTATTTTGGCCTCATTGTCATGATCATTCATGTGAAGATTAGAAAGGGTGTGAAGTGCAAGCATGTGAGGTGTTGTTGGGGTAGAAACATGAACTTGAATCACCTACCTAACATGGTGGACTCATTTCTTTTCTAACACAAGTTAGGTGTATGCAGTTATACATCATTTGTACCATCAAACTCTAACTTTTCCATTCTTCATTCTTCACTCTACTTTCTCCTTTCAAAAAAAAAAAAAAAAAAAAATTATCTATCAC
>Ga0214542_1006481_pt1 | contig 21314 bp, 9 predicted proteins | sample CNSS1metaG_FD_160096 | JGI IMG/M metagenome (GOLD analysis project Ga0214542, IMG submission 160096) | Root nodule microbial communities from cowpea collected in UCLA plant growth center, Los Angeles, California, USA - CNSS1 | ecosystem: Host-associated > Plants > Roots > Nodule | place: USA...
TAAAAATAAAAACATATATATATATATATATATATATATATATATATATATATATATATGAAAACATAATTATGCTTAAATGTATGAAAAAAAATAAAATAATGAAAATGGTTATTAGAAACAGATATCTCAATGAATTCATTCTGATATTTTAAAACTATGTTAACAACGATGAAGTAGGTGAGATAAAGATGGGAAGAAAACATTTCCAAGGAAAAATAATCACAGTAACGATGAAAATATGAGATGGGGCAGAGTTTTTTTTTTCCACTTTAAGTAATTATTAAAAAAGAATCTAATGTGACATACACTGATCTAATCATAAATATTTTCTTCCTCCAAAGTAGTTCATACAAATTTAAAAATGCATTAATCCAAATAAATAAAAGAAAATTTGAATTATTTCAATAGTAAATTTAAGAGAATTGTAATTTGTGTAAAAGTACAAGGCGAAACTATATATTATTCACATGAATGTCAATCGCTAGTTGTTCCAATTAATCACGATTGATGTACCCTGACTTCTTGTTTTGTTTCGCAATAACAATTTGTAGAAGAACTTATCCATAAAAGCACAATTTTCTTGTTTTTTTCGGGTGTAAAATTATTATATGCTTTCACAAACCTGGATTTTATTGGAACATTCTGAGTTTGTGAGCTGGACACAGTTATAACCATGACGACGACTTGATGAAAGGTCATCCTTATCCATAATGATATTTTTAGAAATTATTTTCTGATAATGTCATATGTTAGAAAAAAAAATAATAATAAATACAGTTGTTAGATCCCACTCATGATGACTCATTTATCTAAGTCAAATAACGGGAAAAAAATCACAAATTGAAAAAAAAAAAAAGAGGTCTCGTTAATTCTAAAGTTAATTAATGACTACATTGGATAACTCTTCACATAATGATAGTATTAAAACATAAAATTGTTTTTGAGACTATTTTTCTCAAAATGCTATCTCTCAATAAACGTATTTAAGATAACAGGCTTCAAGTACAAAAATTATTTTTTTCCCACGAAAAAAAAACATATTATACTTCATGTTCTTTCACTTGCTTCCATTGGGGTTGTTGGAATGTTATAAGGACAATGCAGGTGGGTTCATGTAGAATATTGGATTCCTTATTTCCTTTTGACTTTGTCTTGTGTCCTTATGTTCCTTATTATCGTGATAGAATATACTCCTTGAAGAATTTTTTTTTTATCATTCAATTTTAACGAAGATTTAAAGTTTAGTTGCCACTGAATTTTATCTTGTTTATTCTTCATGTCATGTAACTATGCAAATTACTTTTTTAGATATGATGGTATTATGTTAGGAATAACAGAATGAATCGTACATAGAAAAGTTGACATCATTTGTTAGAATTAAGTGTTTATTATTAGACAAAAAACTATAACAGTTAATTACGGCGCAACTCTTTTTATTTAAAAATGTAATCCAGTCAATTTAGTCTTTATCCAGAATAATTAATGTTACTTGTAACAATTTCTCCTTCAATACTAAAAATCTCACTTAGAATTATGACTTACTCCATATATTTTTCTGTTACGGAACAATTATATAACCCGCAACATTATTAGCATAATTTAAAAAATAAATCTATTTTTTTACCGAGGCATTTTAACGGCAAGTTAAAAGTTAACTTTTAAGAGAGACCCCAAAATTCAACGATAATAAATGAAATTGAGTTATGTATAGCAAGTGGGACAGTCATAGGTAAAGCTTGAGTAGTTTACCCACTTCTCCCATTCAATGCATAATAAGTTGGTAGGAAGTTAAATTAGCACAACACAAGGCTAATTATGTGGATTAATATCATTATTAATTAATATACACGAAATAAAGTGTCACTAACAATGCGGAATTTTGGCAATTTATAAAGGTAGGCGATGTAGCCAAGGAACATGGCAGATGTAAGAAAATCCCCTGTTTTAGTGCGGAATCAAAAACACCACGAAGAAAAATTTATTAACAATTCAAAATGGACCACCTGAAACAAGAATATAGAAAAAAGTAATTTTGCTTTTCTGGTAAACGTAAGAAACTCATCCCTAATAATACGAGTTTATTTGAAAATAAGAGATTAATCATAATGAATAGATTGAAAGTAGAATTACGTGAAAATAGGAAATTCGTAAATAATAAATATTATTTGTCTCAGATTTCATTTTATTTACAGATAAGCGGATTAATCTGATTTATTTTGTCTTCTCTTATGGCATGAAGGCGATAACACGGTGGTGTATTGTTGTGGTTCTTGTGTGAAGAAGTTCTTTTAACAACCATTACTCGAAATTCCTCTTCACTTTCCAATAAAAGGCTGTTACATGACACACAACTTGTGGGGACCAAAATAACTTAAACCACACCCTACACCTGCCTTAGCTTCCAAGTATTCACACACACACAATGTTAAGTTCTGCTCTGCAACTTCATTATTCAGACCCTGTCATCACCACTAAGTGGTATAGTAGCAGTACACACCCTACTCTATCTTCCTTCACCCACCACAACCTACCATTTCTTTTATTAATAACAACGCTTCTTCTTCTCTTTTCTTTTCTGTTTTTCCACATAAACAACCCTTTTTAGCTTTCCTTTTAACTTCCATCTATCTACTCAAATTTGATGCTGGTCCCGTGCCCAAAGTTTGGTGCCCCTAATAACAGAGGACAAAATTAACATTGGATTGGACCACTCCACACAAGTACACGCAAGTGCGCCACCACCAAACTCTATATATACTCTCACACAATTATTTATTCATGAATTTCTTAATTCTTTACTAATAATACGTGCGAGAGGATAATCACATTTTGAAATCCATGAATAGAATTTGCGTAATGCTTACGTGCTTCGTTGGAAAGTGAAGAGAGAAGAGAGAAGATTAGTGTTAATAATCTGAATAAAATAAGCAGAAAAGAGAACAGAAACAGGAAGTTATATGATTATGTGCCTACTAATATTAATATTATTATTATTACCTCCCTTAAAGCACGCTCGCAACTGAATTTCAGACTGCACGCTCTGCGTTACAGCTATCATCCACATTACTTAATTTCGCCTTCTAACAAATTTTAAATTCAACACAATCCTTCTTTCTTCCCCCCACCACTCACTCAATCTAAAACCTTTCATTCAAATTCATTACCACTTTCATTCTCTGCCAACACCTGTTCACTTAATATATTCTACAACTTATCAATTATGCAAACTTCTTAAAAGGAAATTCTTCTATTCAAATAACTTTTTCACAGCCTTTGTTGAAATAATTAAGAATTAAATAAAATTTTAATATCTTCCGAGGTGATTCGTGTTGAAATGGATATCCCAATCAAACTTCGCTTTGGTATATAATAACGTGTAATACTTTAAAGAAAATATCTGATCCAAAACTTTATTCCTACTTACTAATCCTTTAACATTTGAAACCCTTTAAAAACATAATAATTAACTGTGTGTACTGTGACCAAAACAATCCATATTATTTGGAACTGACGGTGAATCAAGAAAACCGGTTTATGTTATCAATCTTATTCACTGTTTTTGTCTTTTTTTATTGCAATGGGAAGTAACATGTAGAGAAACAAATCTAAATGTTTGCCTGATTAATTTTATTTACTTTTTCTTATTTTTATTCTTCTTCAAGTATTAATCTAAAGTAGTCTAAACTTAATCAAGATTTTAATATTGTAACGGACAAAATAAAAAAATTAACTGAATGTTTCATCACAACTCAAATGAATTATTATCCTTTTCATATGATTTTTCAGTTTTTATAAGAGAGTTAGTGCTAAGTCAATAATAAGGCAAGATTAAGATAATATATTAGAATTAGTATTATTTAAAAAATGTATAGGTTTTTCTCTCCTACAATTAATATCTGAAATTTACATTAAAAATTTATGTTCATTATTGTGTAAGAGGATGCAATATAAGAACACCCATATTAAATATAAAAAACACATGATTTTACTCAACTTTAAAGTTATCGAAATACCAATTTTGACCCGAGATTTGTCATGGTTACAAACTTCTACAAATATTCTCTATGGAAAGGAACAGTAATATACAAAGACATTACTCAAAATAAATATTTTTTGACTTGGGCAATTACTCTTTTCAACTACTCCATCCATTTATTTTATCTGGAAAATATAATAAACCATCTTATTTCACTATATAAAAACATGTAACCATGCAGACGAAAAATAAATCTAAACAACCTGGCAAAGAAGTAAAGTATGAACGAACTTATGTAATGAGTTGTCAGTTGTCTATTTTAGTCATAGTCGGCAAAGCAATACTTTCATAGATTAGCATTTACAGCTTAAAATAGAACAAAATAATACATCATAAACACAATGTGAAGCAGGTGAGTGTTCTGCTAAAAAATAAATTTAAGAAAAAAAAAGCTTTTTCTTGATTTCCCATAATTGTTTAAAAAAAAGACAGAAAATCAATGAAAAGCCACACGTGAATACACTGAGCCCACTCTAATACTTCCTTACTCTCATCCCTCTGTACAGCCTGTAAATTGTTTGTTAGTAGTAAAATGCCTCACTCAAAATGAACAACCCCACTAAAAAATTTAAAAAACGGAAAGGGGCAAAACACCAGACGACAAAGAAAAAACGCCGTAATCACCCAACCAATTCCACCTGCTGGCACAGCTCCTTCCTAAGCCGTTGAGAGAAAAGCCTGCAGGCATCAACGCTCAGATCCACGGCGGCGGCTAGCGCTACGAACGCCGCCGCATCCTCCGTGCAGTTCACGTGTGGCACGCTAACCTCCACCTTAGGCTTGCTGCACCTCCCCTCGCCCTCCACGCTCGCTGACATCACAAAACCTCTATACATACAGTAGGGCCAGAGGCCATATCCATAGTCTCCGCTGCTCTTCGGGCTGCATGCCGGCGATGTTGCACTCCCCGGCGTGGCGCGGCCGTTCGATCCGCCGTTGTTGTTTCCTCCGCTATGACAACTCATATCAATGACAAACTTTCCTCCTTTGGAAGAGCTCAGTGTGGACTCTGCAAGCACTATGCCGGCAGCGCTCATGCCGCCGTTGGTGTCCGGTATGAGCTCGAAGCGGTAGCCAAGGCCGTCGGAGCCGCCACGCTCGCGCCATGCCTCGAGCCTCCCCCAGGGCTTCCATGTACCGTCGCTGGGACGAAGAATCAGCCACGAACCGGGAGTGGAGCAGCTGACCCGGTCCGAACCGGGCGAAGCGACAAAAGGCGTGACCATGGAAGCTGCCGCAACCGGCGAACCGGAAAGGTCGTGAACCGTAATGGACCATCCCTTGCGCTCTTTCCCCAGACGCTCGCGCTCACTTCCGAATGAGCTCAACCAGCTTCTAGAACCTCCCGGTTCTGACTGTAACGACCTGAACGAAAGAGAATAATGACCCCATTGTTAACACTGAACACACAGCATTCACACACACTCACATTACTAAAACCGTTGCACTCTTACAAATCCAAATCCTTAAAATTGATCCCTAAACTAAGCCAATCCTAAAACGAACTATCAAACCAAAATTTGTGTATTTCAGAAGCAGTCGCATTCAAATTCCTATAGAGGTAACAGCATGTTCAATTGAGCTTGGCTTTTCAATTTTCCTTGCCACTATACAGTGAATTACCCAACAGTAGCAACTGGCATAATTTAAACCCTATATAACTCTAGGCTAAAGTAATGACGTGAAAGTGAAAAAAACTAACCTGGAACGGTGATTTCGGTCGCCGGTGTTTCTGAAACTGAACTTGCAGGTGAAAACTGGCTGTGAGATGTTGCCCTGGATCTGGAAAACTTGGGGGCTGCATTCAGGTTCGCCATCGAACTGAAAGACGAATCTGGGGTCGGGTTCGGCTTTTACATTTAAATGGAACTGCGCGGAAGAGCCTTTGGCGTCTTTCCCTATCCTAATCCAGCCATTGTGGAACACGGTTGTCTTCGCTACTGTTCCGGCAAGATCCAAAGGCACAGACACTTTACCCAAGAGTCTCCCAGAGTTGACGCCACATGTAGTACCTCTACGGCCGGTATAGATCGAGATTTTGAGGCAGAGCTTCCCGGCGAAGATAGATTTTCCAGCAAGCTTGTCGAGATCACACTTGCTGAGGTGAAAGGTTGCGGCGATGGGGTGGACGTGGGAGTCGGGGAGGTTGTTCTCGGGAGGGATGAAGGGAACAACAGCGGACTGTAGAGGGAAGCTCTTGAGCTTGATTTTGCAGAAGCAGGGTGAAGAAGAAGGATGGACAACAGAGCGCGCCGGTTTGGAAGCAACGGGGATTTTGAGGGCGAGGTTGCCTACGGTTAGCCTGACGAAAGGGCAGGGATCCATGGAGAGTAATTAGGGTTGGTTGATGAAAAAAGGGTAATGCTAATGTGAAGGTGGTGGTGGTGGAAGAAAGATGAGGGGCGGGGAAGGTGGATTAGTGAGAGTGTTGTTCATGGGGGAATGGAGGGAAGGTAGAGTTGGAATTATGTTTTGGGCAATAACAGAAAAGGGGGAAGAGTTTTTGTGTGTAGTGTGGTGAAATGAGTTAGTTGTTGAGGGGAGGTGACATAAAGGGAGAAGAGGAAAAGAGGGAGGGTGGGATACAGCTGGGTACAGGGTGTCGTGACTCTAGTGGCTGGGGAACCCATGTTGACGGTATCTATTGCTGTTGTTGTGACTCTCTCCCTCTCTCTCTGCGCTGCACTTTGCTGGGCTCCACTCTCTGTGATATCAGCCTACCTGTTGTTACCAGTCACTGCCCATTGGATTTATCCATTATTATATTAATATTTTTTTATTTTATTTATTTTTAAATTTTTTTAATTCCTCAATTGCCCTTCATTTTCTTGTTTCCTCTTGTTGCCTACTGCCTAGGGGTAAAGCAGGTTGAGGCGCACCTGCACACTACACGTGGAGCTGCTCTACATTATGCCTCCCACACTGCACGGTACTGTTAGAGAATCCTATATCCAACCTCTCCTTTTTCATACTTGCAAAATTAACTTTTTATTTTATATTAAAAATTAAAAATATCCTTTTTCTTAACTTAATTCGTAAAAGGTTTCACATTTTCAATGATTTTATCCCTTAATCTTTAGATTGTTGAGTTAATAGGATATCAAATCTAGAAGTTTCAGAATAAGATAATTTTCACCTTTCAGGATTTTCCAATTAGGATTTAAGTCGCATTTCGGGTTTAATTAGGGATTCTACTATCCTGTATAAGTGTTGTCAATGATTTAGTTTTTTTTTAATATTTATTTGTGCATGTTTGGTTAATAATGAATATGAGGTATAGTTAGTAAAGTCCATTAAAAACAATGTTTACTAAAAATCTGATTCAACCCTTAAGAATATACAAGGTGAAGTGATTGTCATGGATGGTCTCATAGTGAGACGTCGATGGCATGTCCTGGACTAAAATATAAAATATTATATATAAAACATGAGACATGGCATATGCATCTTAAACATGATCTAAAGGGCAAATAAAAAGGACTAGATTAAGATAAAGATGTACTAACTTCCGCATATGATGTGTAAAACATTTATGAGATGGATGAGTTTTATGGATATTATTTAGTTGATAGTTGATTTGTAAAATATAGTTGATAAAGTTGTTAGTACGTAAGAGAGTAAAAATAGGTTTTCTTTATATTCATGGACAGATTTGAGAGACCTGTAAAAAGAGAAAAAGAGTGAGATGTGAAGTTGTTTTGATTAGGAAAAAATATGGAAAAATAAGTACAAAATTTATAAGTGGTTTGATTAATATATATATATATATATATATATATATATATATATATATATATATATATAATTTAATATAAGAAATAATTTTTAGAAATAAAAGTCATTATTAAAACTAGTCTTAAATTAAAAAATAATACAACTTTTATAATTAAAATACAACTTCAAAGTCAAGTAGTAATATGCATGGCAAACTTGTCCCATTTTTTTTCATTGACTAAATATGTGCCATACCTAGTTTTTTAATTCTAATAGATGATGAAAATGAGTATATGCATATTTGTTTGTTGGGCAAAGGAAGGTTTTTCTCACACCTAAGTCCGAATTTGGATTTGAGTGATAACAAATCTTCGTGTTTGTGTCGCCATGTTCCCTATTAAGTAGATTTTGTTTGCCTCCTTTTAAACATTGTTGAAAACAGCTAAGCTACTGAATTAACGGACAAGGGAAATTAATCTTTGTTTAAATCCACAAACAAATAAAAGTACGGACAAAGAAAAGGTTTTACACCAATAAGTACCATTTTATTTGTAGTTAATTAAAATGAAAAATATATATATATATATATATATATATATATATATAAATGGATATATAGAGCATGTGAGAGAATGGTGAAAGAAATTGTTGTCAGGAATAATTTTTTACAATAAATTTATGGAATTTTAAAATTGTTGCTCATATAATTTCTTTTTGAAAAAGTTGAAAAAATATTTATTTAATGTATTTGTCTTTATGTTTTTAACATTGTTATTGTGCATGCAATTTCATTGTATGTAACTCATGGTTGGGTAATTATTTTTACCACAAATCAAAGAATTGATTTAGATTTATTTGGTCCTGCTAAAGGAGAGTGGAGGTTGTAGTAAAGTGAGAAATATATTCGGTCACTTCAACATCATTAACTCGTCATTATTGTTTATTTTTTATCATGTTAAGTTCCTTATTTTGCCAATGTTTCTTCCTCCTCCGGATGTAAATCTTAACAGTGTTATCTTCATGCACCATTTAAAATGCAAGTTAAAGTTAAGGATTTAAGTAATTATTTCAGAACTTTCATCGATTAATCAATGAAAAACTTTTAGTTTGCGAGAAATATTCCTATTTTTTATTTTATTATTTTCCTCGTCTATATTTCAGAGAAGCCACATCAATATTAACTAAATTGTTTGGAAATTATTTTTCTATTCTATCGATGTAAAGAAAACAAAAATTTAACTTCAGCAACACTTATATACTGTTATGGAATCATGGATTAACTTCAGCAAAGGTGTCTGGAAGAAGGTGAAGCCCAAAAGGTATTGAAAGAAAAAACCAGGCCCATCAAAGCAAATGCATTTGGGCCTTGTACCTCCAAACCCAAAATCCGAAGGGTAAATTGGGAAGTTTGGAAAAATATCTGAGAGGGATAAACCGGTAAGAGATGAGTGTTTGAGAAACAACAGAACAGAGAAGGGGGAAGAGAGAAGAGAGAAGAATGTCTTCGTTGTCGAGCATGTTCGGGTGTGGAGTGGTGATGGCGCCACCACAAGCACTGGGAATCGGAAAGAGAAGTGACGGAGGATTGACGATAGTATGTTCGTCTCGGCCGAAGAAGAAAGCGACGGCGCATCACATGAAGACTCGGCCGCGGAAGACGCAGCCATGGGATATAAACCGCAAGCCAACTGTGTACAATCCTTTGCCTCCTCTTCCTCCGGATTTTACTGTAATTATTCCCGCCGACGCTTCTTCTGCTCCCGCTGCTCCTCCGCCTCCCTCTGCCTAGCCACTCTCACTCGGTACTGCGTCGTCGTTTTCATGTTTCTTTCTTTCTCTGTTTTCTTCAATCCTGATAATCGCTACTCTTTAAACATCTTATCTTATATTTCGTGTTTACATCTCAAATGAAACCTTCATCTGTGCATTTGTTTTGGATTAATTAACTCTCTTAGTTACGGTGAGCATGCGTTATAGAGAATTCGATTAATCTTCGAACTAATGGTTAGGTTTTCTGAATTCGTTTAGTATACCTCTATTTTTAGACTAAAACTAGAAACTCTTCCTACACATTTAGGAACGTTTTGCATCTTCCTCTACCTTTAAATTTCTGAATATTTGTAAACAAATGTTCTTTCTACACTACTTTTCTTGTTACTGTTTTTTTTTTCTCCACTTAGATATTCTGTCGCATGTATACATATACTAGAGAACTTAAATCGAACACCTTCAACTCAAAATTAATTTATTAAGTTAGTTTGAGACTCGAGGTAGTTGGAGAAATACTTGAATGTACAGTCTAACCAAGGGTCTGTGTAAATATTTGTAGTGGAAAGTAGTTATTGCAGAAACAGAACAGAACAAAGCTGTTAATTATCACACACTTGTATTAAACAGAATACTCTCCCTTGATACAAGTTCTCAAAAGGAAACAATTCGTATTTCATTTCTCAGTTTTACAAATTCAGACACTGAGACAACATACTTCAGCTGCTTTTTTATTTATTTTAAGATGTCGTGTTCTTTGCAAGTGGAGTCTAAAGAATCAGTTTATCATTTGTATATGTGCTGCTTTCCCATTCTTTCTCTTAATCACAATATTTTCATTCCTTCTGTGCTAACAGAGTGCTAGTTATGCAATTCTGATCTTAATTCTTTTGCTAGCATGAAATTCACTTGGCCACTCTCTATAATCACTTATATGGTTGTAGCAACCAGTATTAAGATACCAAACTTCTGAATAGGGAAATCAATCACCCCCAACAATACTGGATCCTCATCAGAATCATCATCTCGAGCCACATTTGTCTTTTGCTCACTGGTCTATTTCCCTTTTGCATGCCAACACTCAGAAGCAAAATGACCCCATTCACACAATTGTAATTGTAACACTGTTTTTTTTTTTCTTATTAAAACCGTCTTTCCTTTTACCATTTCCTAATCCTCTACTTGAGAAGTCGGAACTATCTTCACTCTCTTTCCTTTATTCGAGTGCTAATTTCCCTTTCCTCTTGCATTTACCCTTCTTTCCATTATCTTTCTCAGAAGTTTGAACTTGCTCATGCTTGATCTATCTCTCGTGTGGGCTCTCTAAACACGAGTCTTTACTCATTGTCTCTAGTGATTGAATGTCTAGTGCTTGGAGAAAACATTATCCTCAAGATATATTGTAAATTAAAGATTTGTTTTTAACATTATTTTAAATTTAAAATGCTTTTACATTATTGCTATATTGTATTTTATTCTTTTAAAACTTATATGGTATAGTAATATATTTGTGTTGAGTGTGTTGTATGGTATCTATACCAAATTTAGTGGATTTTTCATTTACTTATACTACTGGTAATAATAATTTATGTATACGCTTTTATAGAAGTTATAAACATAATTATTTTCCACTACAAAAGTTTGAAAGTCTGCATTTATTTGCTTAATTTTTTAGGATTTTTAATGAACTATTTTATTATTTGTCTGTCAAAGCCAATAAGAAGGGCAATATTAAGTTTAATAGTAGGATTAAATTAAACACGGATACATAACCATGAATAAGCTAAAGTTATTTTAATTTAATTTTTTTTAATCCAGAGGTTAATAGTTTCATATATTAGGGGAAATTTTGTTTTGAATCTGAAATTTGGTCCAATTAAACTTTGATTCCACGCACGCCTCAGTTTTCCCATTGGGCTGCCTATCAATGGCCCAGCTTTCTTCTCCAGCACGAGCTCCGCAAAAAATATTATTTTACGTGTAATTCATTTTAAAGCTATTTTTATATATTTGGAAGAAATTATAATATTTTTATATAACACGACTTCAAACTCAATGAAGTATTAATTTATTTTGTTAGTGTTCTTTTAATTTCTTTCAATAATGGAACATTTAAAACTACCTTTGTGATGAAATTCCAATATGCAAATATGCATTTCAAGTTTTCATACAAGATAAAAATAATAAATACTAACACCGACTGAAAGAGTATAATGAAAAAATTAGAAGATAGAAGAGACCACAGAGTGAAACAAAAAGGAAAAAGAATTAAAATCATCAGAAGAGGATAATTTAGTTTTTTTCGAATAATTTATATTCATATTTTATGTTACTTATAACAACTGCGGCACTGTCTAATGCGGAGGAGAGAAATATGAGAGTTTAACAAAAATAGGGTGCTGTGCAGTTGTGGTAGGTGGAGCTTGCTGTCATGTTGCCATGTGTATTTTTGAATTTCAAATTTTAAAACAAATATTTTTACTTTAAAATTACATAAAATTGAAATTGGTATAAATATTAATTTTTAACTCATTAAAATAAAATAATAGAAATAAATGGTTTATAAAAATAAAAGTCATAATATATTTTAAAGGATTATAAATATTTAAAATATTATGGAAGCTTAAAAATTAAATTAGAAACTATTTGTAATTTGTTTGATAAAAATTGTTTTAGTTTAAAACGAACAAGAAAACTGAAAAAAAATATATTAATAAAATTTATTGATAAATATGGTGATAAGTCAAACTATTAAAGGTAAAAATAAATTTATCTGAGACATTAATTCACGTGAAGCCCCTACCTCCCAAGTCTGTTTACAGTTCATTGAAAATGACGTTAGTAATGAAAGAGAACCCCATTTTCTGAAAATTCCATCAAATTTCCTGAATTCTTTTTATTTCAAATATTTATGCTTTCTATGGATTAAAGTAAAACTGAAAATAAGAATAAAAAATTAAAATTGTCTAAATTGAGAGAAAGAAGGTGAAAGTGTGAAAAAAAATTAATATTTTTGTAGTTTGATTTCATTGATGTAATTACAAAATTATATATATATATATATATATATATATATATATATATATATATATATATATATATATATATATATATATATATATGTATGTGTAAAACAATTGATAAAAAAGTAAAGTTTAAATATAAATTCAAGTTCAAATAAAAAGTTATTAAAAAGTTTCAACGGATAACATCATTGCAAAATAATAATACATGAAAAATAAGTGAATTTAGAAAATATCAAAATTTAAAATTAATATAACTCATTATAATAAAAATATATAATGACAAGAACTATATGAAAGGAATAATCGATTCTTTCCATGTAAATACCGAATTAAATACAATGCGAAATACGGTTAAGTGTTTATGTTAAAGGTTAAAGGTTCGAGTTTCCTTTCATATCCCTCTCCGATGCACTGATATCACTTCATAAACAGTATGTTAAATTATACATCTAAAATCAAGTTTAACGGAATGACATAGATTATCTGAATGTAAAGATTTTGCTTCCACCTTCCCCTACTATGTTGGACATATTGTGGACGAAGATGATTGTAATAAAAATGTAGAACAACATGGCTTAAATTTGAACATGAAAAAGATGTAGTTGGAGTAACATTTGTTATAGATTCCCTACTGTAAAGTAATTTTAGGCCTTCTATATACAGCAAAGAACGGTCAGTACATTTGAAATCCTTCTACTTATCCAACATCGTCATATCAACATCCACTCACCTCCCGTCAAATTCATCCCTTCACTCATCAACCTACAACATTACTTACTTTAGAAGGGAACCACAACTTTCCGCACAATACAAGTACCAGCAGTTCTTCTGTACAGGTCGGTGATCCCAAACACATTTCTTCATATTTATTTTCCCCGGAACTTCCATGGAACACCAAAACTGCAAAAATTATTAATACTCTAAGATACTCTCCTACACCCATAAGCCTGACTCGATAGAGACGAACTTGCTTACGTTGTGAGAGGACATAAATCAAAGGGCTAAAAGGATTTATTTTAGCCTGATTTTTTCTTGTACTTCCCCTGCCCCAGGCTCAACAGGAAATCAGTAAATATGTGTTCATACTCAGGCATTTTGCCATATCCTGCAACACCAAGTATTTAAACGCTCAATAATTTCAAAGGAAACGCAACGTATTCTCAAGTAGTTTAAGACTGTAGCCATTTCGTAAGATAAGGAATAATGATTGAAAACGACCTCTTTAGACATTTTTCTTTTCAACACTTTTTCTATTACCAGGTGAAACTTCATTTGGGTATAATATCAGTTAATCGGTTATGGGATTTCATGGACATAACAAGGAACATTAAAAAATCAGAAAATCGTGTTGATGTCATCTCTCAGATAAAGTAAACAGTAAGATCCTACGTATATGCTCTTACCAGGGAAGTAATTTATGTCAATGACGTAAAAGTGGTCTCTTGTTCCATATTCACGGATAATATCCAGGTTGAATAGACGAAGACCCTAGAATAAGAACAATGACAAAAAAGCATTATTATAGTCCTGGTATAGACAAGAAACCTTAAAACAAAAGAATGGGCAAATTACCAATCGCCATCGAAGTTCCTTAGCTAGTTTCTCTAGTAATGGCCTTGGAGGAAGCTCTGCAAGGAGAGAAAATGACAAAATCAGAAGACTAAAATACAGTTTAGTCGATAAGACTTTCAATATGCACGAGCGTATATATCTTTTTAGCTCTCTCTAGATGACTGCACCCGTAAAACAAACACTTCCTTCATCCACGCACATGTGAATGTGCTGAGATTTGAAATTGACTTTGGATCGCCACCCTACCCATATTTTAGGCCGGACAAAAGTTTTATTATAGTCAATCAGATTATGAAATAGAATTTTGTTTGAAATAGATAGCCATAAAATTATAGAGAATTATTACAGCAAACCAAAAATGTTTTTAAAGAAGGGACATTATCAACAGATGAGAACCAACCAGGAAGTGGTTTCTCTTACGTCTGCGAATGAATAAGACAAGGCCTGGTTTTTTCCCTTACAAGAGGAGGGAGAATTGTGAAGACCTGTTTGTTTTTAGAAAGTAGAGATCTATAGAAAGATAAGACACGATAATTACCAGCAACAGTAGGATCCAGATCTGCATCATCTGCAGAAGCTGCAGCACACGAAACCCTTGGAAAATTATATATCCCAGCATCTTTGGAGAGTTCCCACTTGCTAACATCAGGTAATGAAAACCGCCTTACTACCTTTATAGCATCACCAACTATATAAACCTTGAAGAGAACACCCCCTACACAAACAGTGAAGTAGCATTTCTCGTTCACTTTACCATAATGATTTGTAATTGAACATTTAAGGGTAAAAAATAGATATAATATATAAAAATTGCTTACCATGATTGACAAATTCCTGAAGAACAAGAGGAGGTTCAAGTTTTTGAAGGGAAAACTTCTCATAAGCAAGGGATAATTCATGTGACTTTGCACTTCCATCGGCAACTAGTGGCTTTGCAACTAAAATGATTTTGAAGTTGCAAACATAAGAAGGAAAGTTCAAAATTAAGCAATACAAAATTAAGTACTAGGATTAGACACAAAAATAAATGGGATTACCATGCCTATTTTCATAAGTTCTAATGACTTTGCCTCAAAAACACAACCCTCGTAACAATAAATGTCCATGCGTCCATGCTCTGAGAAATCGCATAACTGCAGCATCTAAAAGTAGTTGAAAAACCAACATATACATACCAAGGGGTAAAGTCAAGCCAGCTTGGTTGACCAACTCTGGAATAGCGCATGCCTCTCTCTTGATAACTAATTGCCGAGGAACGTCCACAATGCCTGCATGATGATATTGGAAAACTCAATACCTATTAATAACTAAACATGGCTGCAAATACAGCATCACTGAACAGTAATTCCATAGAGCCACAATTTATAATCAAGGTGGAGACAAAAAAAAAATACCATATGAATCACAAAGGTTCATATCTGCTACAGCCTGAAGCATATACTGACGGCTGCGTAAATGTTGTATGGCGTCTGGAGGATCCAAAACTGTAACCTCAGGATGTGACTGCCTATAATCCTGAAATATATCCAGAAGTACAAAAACTAAGAAAAAGAGGACACCAGTTCTCTACATTTTGTAAAAATAAATACGTAGAATAGGCTGTGAATTGAATAGCCAAACAGCAGTTCAACATTATTTTTCTCCTTAAGAAAATGTGTTCATCCAAAAGAACCCTTAGTTCAGTTCACAGCTTCTCCTAGAGTAAGAAACTGCTCTCACAATAAACAAGCAACGCTGATGTTCCCTTCATAATAAATACACTGCAACAAACTCTGGAATGCAATGTCCTAGACTATTCAATTCAGAGAACATATATGGGATCTTGATTCAAGTCTCATTCATAGAAATGTGTAAGCTTAGCTATAATCACGAGATAGCGAATTCAACAAATTAGGTAGAAGACTACACGATAATCTGCCTCAATTTCTACAAGAATCCTTTACCCAAGCTATATACAAAGAACTTGCATTCACATCTTTCCTTAAAGACACTGCCAGCCTATTATTTTTCCTCTATCATTTCTGGAGATCACTTTTTTTTCTGTGACATTGAGCATCCACACTTCACACATGTCCAAAGCATAAAGAAATAACTCCTCTCAGTACAAAAAAAGTTTTACTTTTAAAGCATGAACAATAACTTTCATCATATCCTTTTATTATAAAAATTTTAAAATTATAGATTAATATAGAAGACATCGTACGAAGTATGGATATTGTAGGAATTCAACAGCTCATAAAATAAATTCGTGTTCAAGGTAATAAAAACAGAGAGTGAGTTTATTTGACATCTACCCACGATACATCATATAAAAGATTACAAGAGGAAAGTACCATTAAGTCAGTTTCACAAATACTCAGAAAACTATGGGTGGAATTTTCAACATTGATAATATTGTACCAAAATAGAAAATATACCATCCAGGAAGTCAGGCTTGAGTGAAATGATAAGATATGCGACTAATCTTTAAATTTGAAAAGATAATGCAAAACTTTTTCATTTATCAGTCGGTTATATAAGACTTTTCAATATTTTAGGTATAATCTGAAAACTCCATCGTAAAATATGAAGATCAAAATACAGAATCATTTAAGTAATGAAAGCACATATGTAGAGCACCTATTATTACAGTATTTACAGTATAAAGTATAAGATTGTAATTTTTTTGAATCAGATTCAAGACTTGCTGTAAACTCGTACAATTACTTGTAGACTCGCGGACAATATTTTGGAGCTTACGGCAGACATTGTCTGACACATGCATATGTATAGCACAATCGACAAGCATTATCATAGGCCGGGCAGCAATTACTGTTAATGAAACAGAGACCACAATTTAAGTCCCCTCATCAGAAAATCTTAGAGACGTTAACCTTCAAATTTAGGTCATTATGACTCCTAAATCCAGTTTAGAAGCATAGAAAACACACACAACAGCGCTGAGAATTGCTATATAAGAAATTAAGAACGGAACTAATAATTTAATTTATCTCTTTTAACCAACTAGAAGTCTATCTTAGCGCATCCAGAAAAAATGGAACCTAGTTAAACGGATTCAAAAAGGAAAAATCTGTGGAAATTTATTTGCCATGTAAAACCTGACAAAAACAGCTAGATGTCCATGAAAGTAGCGACACCCTCACTTGCAGGAACCTTGAGGCCTCGACCTCAACTACTGGTTCATGTTTCATAATGAGAGAGGGGAAGACTCACTCTGCAAATTATGCCAGACAGCAAGTTAAAAAAGCTAGTCGTTGACCAGCCTTTCATCGTTTTCTTTTTACATCCCAGTTAGCATAAAATATATAAAGAAACAACACAATAAGCAAACATAACTACTATGGTTGGACTAACTAGCACAACAAAAAATAGAATAAAAACACGCGTTGAAAAGGGGTGGCTGGTGGGTGGGGACAAACCTCAAGAACCTGGCGCCACTCTTTCCCTGATAACTGCATTTTCCAATAAACAAAATGGAAAAATCAGCCACAGTTAAACCGAACAGGTATCATTTGAGAATTTGACATAAATACACTGAATCTTTTATAAGTTACCAGTGGATAACAAGCAGTACAGAAATAATTTGAGAAAGACAACGACGAAATTCACAGGAGGAAATCATAACCTTATGCAAGACAATATCAAAAGGGCCTTGATCTGAAAGTGGCCTATTATGGTCAATAGCCACGAATAGTATTCCCTTGTTCCTGCACGAAAGTCCGTACAAATTGAAATCAGCAACAAACCGAGTACCACAACACGGTCATATTTTGAAGGTAAAAAAGGACAACATTATTGAACCACAAAACAGGATTGACACAAGAAACCAAAAAAGGTACAAGTACGATCCATGTATTCAGAATTTGAGAGCAGGCTCTCAGACAAGTTTTTCAGAAAGAACAACGATTGATGTAGTTTCCGTAAAAACAACAAAAATCGGCAAAATATCTCCCCATTCGTAACAGATTCTCTGAGGATCACATATTTTCGTCTCGCTTTCTCGCCAGCCTAACGAAAACGACGCGCGTTGGAAGAACCTCATTAATTGAAAATTGAAAATAACCTTTCACGAAAAATTAACTCGTTTAAATTCACATAAAGGCAGTTATCCGAGGAAGAAACGATTTATTCCAGTTAATAATTCGTTTTTTTAAACGCAATCAATTAAATCGCAACAAGACACGACGATGAATGAATTAACCGTTTTGGCTTTCTGTTTACCTAGCTAATCCTTCAAGCTTAGGCTGTAAAAAGCTCTTAATCTTTTTAGTAGTGAGAGCATAACCAACCACAACCAGTCTCTTGGGCGACGAAAACCCCGCATTGACCACCGGACACCATTGATTTTGGGCCAGGGTGACATCATTCTCCACCACTTCCTCTTTCTCACCACCGTCGTCGTTCTCCCTCAACCTCATATTCTCACCGAAAACCTAACCCTATCTAAGCTTAATTTCGAAGAGAAGGAAGAGGAAGAAAGAGAGAGAGAGTCGCGAAATCGGTATTTGTTGAGTGGTTGGAAGAGGAGGGAAGCGAAAAAGGTGGAAATGGTTGGTGGAGGAGAAGAGATTTGGAATTGAAGAGAGAAAGGGTGTTATGGGAAATGAATGAAACGAAGGTAACGAAAGAGTGAGAGTGAATGGAAAGAAGAGGGACCGCAGAAGGGGTATTTATAGAGGGATTGCTTTCTGTGATGCTGAGCTGTAGAAAACTGAAGATAGTACTCACGATGATGAATTCAGTTTTCATCATTCCACGCGTTAGAATCACGCTGCGCTGTTCGGATTCATTGTTGCTTCGGGTTACGAGTGAGTGAGAATTTATGTTGCACTTTATCCCTAGTTTCTTTCTTTATTTATTTTTTTCATTTCTCTCTCCGTTCATCTAATTTAATCACTTTAACTATTTTTTTTAGTCTTCAAAGTTTTAAATAACTCTGTTTTTTATGTTTTAAATTTGAAAAAAAAAAACAACAAAACAACTTCTTCCAAAGTCTTCGCTTGACCTTTTTGTTTTAAAAGGTTTACAATTTTATTTAATTCTTAGTTTTATGTATTTTCAAAATATTAAAAATGTGATTCAGTTAAATATATAAGCATTCCCACGTTCCCATGCACCGACCACTTTAAAAATCAATCGCATAAAGTTAAACAATTTTTTTTTAATTTCATTTAAAGCCTTTGATAAATAGATTAATAAAACAACGTGTTTAATAAGATTTAAGGGTTGATATGAATTATTTCATATTTAGTTTATAGTGTTGTAAAATGTTATTGTGTTCATTTTAAAATATTTTATATATTGTACTAGCTAACAAAACAAATGAAAGCTGAATCAGCACCGATATGTTATGCTCTTTGTATATTGCTACCAAATCCGCAAATCTATGTTAATAATATTTATATTTATATTACAACAAAACCTACGTCTAACAAAAGACAAACAATTATTAATAGTATTTAATAAGCACTTATAATACTTATTAAATACCAATAAATATTTGAAAAATAATATATATAAGTAACGGAATTAGAGAAATTGATCTTCTTTGACCAGATAAGTTACACAACACAGGCTTATCTGAACTAAAAAGATGAGTCAGTTCTTACAACTTAATTCATGATGTTATCTCTAATTTAAAGTTTTATGCCATTCTATATATCTTATTTAATGTATTGTATATTATTAAATTAAATTTGAAATATAGTTAGAAAATAAAACATACGTAAGTTTTTCTATTATATTATTTTAGTGTATTGTTCAATTGAGATTAAGGTGGTATAACCACTCTAAATCTACATATTAGGAAATAAAGATTGAATATCTATATTTATAAGTGCACGTATCATTTACGATTTGTAACTGTAACATCTTTATTGATCATAAATAGCGAAATAAATTATTTCCATGACTTGTGATCAGTTTCAAATTTGGTCCAAACAAATTCCACCTTTGATTATTTTTTTTTTTATTTGTAACATTTAAAAATATTAAATTTAGTTTATAACTTTTAATATTCGTGAAGGTGTACACGTAATCGAGTAGAGACAACACGAGGAGCAAATTCATTTCAAACGAAATCGATCTCAAGAGTTTTGAGATTTGATATGTTAAAATAATTATGAATTTTAAATATGGTGTGATTATATATTTAAAATATTTTTTATTGTGAATTTTAATTATATTAAATAAACATGTGTCTTCTTTATTGAATGTATGGTGAATATCAAATACATAACAGCATATATTTAGGTAGAGCGTTATTTATAGTGACGTGTTGTGTTATTAATGTTAGTTAATAGTGACGTGTTATGTTATTAATTATGGCATGTTAATAACAGTTTTAGGTTAATATAATCAATACTCAAATATTTAACAATATATTACCAGTTGTGATAAAAAATATAAACATTTTAGAAATTACAAAAACAAGTGAAAATAAAATTGGATGATATTATATCTACTTAATCCAAAAACATGTTTTATTATGCATTGTTTTACACAACGAACTCAGCACCCATATCATATGTTATGATCATATAAAGAAATTCAAAACTTAAAAACTTAAAAGGTTAAAATCCTATGTTCATTTTGACCATCTAATTTTCATGAAAAATTCAATTAAATCTTTTACTTTTTTTATTCAATTTAATCGTTTAATTCTTTAAAATTATTTAATTAGATTGAATGATTTTATATATTAATTTTAACTAAAATTTAAATAAATATAATAATAATAACTTAATTGAATCATTTTATAAAATAAAGAAACTAAATTGAATGAAATAAAAGTTATAAATCTAATTAATTTTTTTATAAAAATTAAAGAATTAAAATAATATTTTAACCAAATAAGAATTATAGATAATTAAATGTCTGCAGAGTATAAGGGATTTAGAAGAAAGAGGATCACTTCAAAATGGAAAAGAAAATCCTCTCTTTTTTTTTGTTACTTTTTTTATTAATGCTTATATCTTAGTTTTTCCCACCAATTCAGTTTTATTAAGAAGATTTTAACTGATTTGGTATTTGGTGATGAATTTTGAAGAATATTTTTAAATAATAAAAATCAATATAATTAATGAGTTTAATTAATAATTAAATTTTATCCAAGTAATTATTTTCAAATTAGATAATAAGGCTAATGTGGTCCTTGCGTTTTTACTTTCTTTCTTTTATTTATATATATATATATA
>Ga0214542_1006482_pt1 | contig 21311 bp, 8 predicted proteins | sample CNSS1metaG_FD_160096 | JGI IMG/M metagenome (GOLD analysis project Ga0214542, IMG submission 160096) | Root nodule microbial communities from cowpea collected in UCLA plant growth center, Los Angeles, California, USA - CNSS1 | ecosystem: Host-associated > Plants > Roots > Nodule | place: USA...
AGAAAATTGGGGTACCAAATTGAACATTCCTAAAGTTCGGGTACCACATTGAACTTTCCGAAAAAGTTTGGGTACCAAATGTGTATTTATACCTAAATTAAATGAGTGTTTTACTGCACCAACTAAAAAAAATAAAAAATCTATTTTAGAATCTGGTATCATCCAAAGCAGTGTTTTGCTTTGAATTTTCACATCGTTTTGGAGTTTTTTCATTTCAGTATTATTATTAAAAAATATATTAATCCAAAAACAAATGACAATGTTATTTTATAATTGTTTTGATATTTGTCTTGCATGATCTCACTCCAGGTTTGATATTTATATCCATATGTTTATAATTGTTTGATTTGATTTTCTACCTTAATTAATTTTAATATTTTTGATATAATGTAATGTAATAGACAAATCAGTTTATATGAGTGTGGTTATTATATAATGTAATGGATGACAACCATTGTGTGTACTCGTATTACAACTAATTGGGAAATGGTAATATATATTTGAATTAAAATAATTACTTTGCAATATACTAAAGTTTGATATACTAAAGTTGTCTTTCTATATACTAACTTAAGTTAATGTTAATGTCTTATTTTGCAGATATTCAAGCGTCCTGTGCCATTTCTTGCGAAGTCCATAAACTTTGGTAGGATAGCATGTACAAAGTTCATAATTCAAATGTACAATAGTATTGATTAGGACATATGTATTTGGATTGTGAATATTCCAACTATCTTTTAAATTTTTTTGGATTGTGGATGTTTGAGAAAATATTATGTTCTGGTTTGTGTTGTTATGTGAAAAATATGCAGGTTAAACGTGGGAATCACAATAAAACAGAAAATTTATTTTAAAAAAATAGCAAAATAGGCATCGATTCTTACCAAGACTGCAGCAAAATGTGGGTATATGTACTGTGACATTTTTTATTTAAAAAAATATATTGAACACTTATGGCTTCAATTCTCCCAAACTCGATGCAGAAAAGAGCCTATATGACTCTGGTCCCTCTGCAACAGAGGTCAAAGAAGACTTCTACAATCTCGGGTGATAACCGAGGCCTGAAGGGTGTGCCTTTTGGCCTCGTCCCAATATGCCTCGGTTCTAAAACCGAGACAGAATCACGAAAGTAACAAGGACCAAAAGCCCTCATTACAATAGGTGTACATATTAAATGACTCAATTATAACTAATAATTGAGATTTAATTTGTAAAAATTAATGCTTTAAATTACCATATTATCATATATTTATATATTTAAAAAATATAATATACAAAACTAATTATTTTAATTATTTTTATATTTTATTTTTTTTAAATAAACGGAACGGGTCGATCTGTATTTTAACTGTCAAATTGACATATTAGACTAGACAAACCAAATCGAAATGATGAGTTGAAACTTTTAATACATACCAACATATTGATCCGTTAAGCCCAATTTTTCGAACCTAATAACTATAAGTTATAAAAACAAATAACAATAATAATAGAATAATAATTTATTATAACTATTAAATATGTCGGATTGGGTTGCAAATCCAATTCACCAACTTGTCTGGATATGCTGGTGTGGTTCGCAGAAGCTTCTTGTACCATTATATTACAACGAATGGATTATAAAATATATTGTTGAATGCATTATAGAATTATTCTTTTTCTGAAAGACAAAGTGAATTTGAATTTTTGGAGGTTGATGAATTATATTTTTTGATTTTTTTTTCATGTTCTAATCTTGTTGACAAAATTTATTCTATTTTAGATTTTTTGTGTGGTGATTGATTTTTCTAATTTTGAAAGACAGTATCTTGTTTTACCTTGTTTGGTGTCACAAAAATTGTGAGAACAAGATTTTAGGCCCAAACTTTTATTTATTTAGTTTTTAGTTTTTCTTCTCTCATTTTTTTTTATATGCATCTATCTATCTTTCCTTTTCTTCTTTTTTCTTTCTCCAGGTTTTGACCTTAATCTCTTTCACAAACAAATCTCATCCCATAAAATTTGATAATTTCTTGATCAAATTTATCTTGTCATAATTAAATTTATAATACGTATATTTTAAATGATATTTTTTCATTGTATATTTTTAAATGATATTTTTTCATTCATAAGAAATCTGATTCATTTAGATATTAATTTATAAATTAAGAATTATTTATTTCTATAATAATTTTTAAAAGTTCTAAAAAATAATATTTAAATTACTTTTTATTTAAAAACTTGATTTTTATATTGATCTCTAAATATTTTTTAATCAAAAATTTGATCACTATTTAATTATTTAATTGTAATGATTTTTCACTTTTAACATTTTATATGATATTTCTGATGATTTTATTGGATGAGATTATTTATTTTTTCAATTGTACAGTCCTTTGCTATGATTTTTTTTATTTGTTTTTTCTTTCGGCTATTGCATGAAATAAAAGTAATTTTCAAATTAGAAGAGTTACCTTAAATCAAATTTGATTTATTTGTTTGAATAAAAAACTAATGTCGTTGAAATGTTGAAATTAGTTTATATGACTATTGTCGAATAATTGCTTTAAATTGAATCTGGCGTGTCTTAGATTCAAATGAGACTTTAAATTTCTCGTGATTGATACAAGGAATAAATATGTTAGATAAGTAATTTTATTTATATATATTATTCTTTTTTTTTTAACTTTCTAATTACTTGACTTGTTTTATATTTATAAAATCCACATACATTTTTATATTTTTTTTCTTGCATTACTTGATTATATATTTTTTTAATATTGTAGGGTTATATTTAAATGGTTCATTATCATAGTCAATGAATAAAATAGATTTATATTTGATTAATTTTATCATTTTTAATGTTTATATCATTTTAAAATTCAAAATCAATAATAATAAGTAGTTAAAACATTAAAAACTAATGTTAGATAACAATTTAGAGACTAATTCACATACAACTTAGTCAATATAATAATTAATTATTTTAGTCTCTTATTTAAATGGTTTATTATCATAGTCAATGAATAAAATAGATTTATATTTGATTAATTTTATCATTTTTAATGTTTATATCATTTTTAATTCAAAATCAATAATAATAAGTAGCTAAAACATTAATAATTAATGTTTGATAACAATTTAGAGAATAATTCACACACAACTTGGTCAACATAATAATTAATTATTTTTGTCTCTAAAATTTGGTTTGTGTGTATAAGGAGAACCCAAACCAGCTTGACTTACGGAAACTACTAGGTGAGTTTGAAAAAATAGGCCAAGGACAAGTATATCTCAGCCAGGCAAGGTGGCACACATCTTGGCATATGGGCAAGAAACTGATGCATTAAATAGCCTTGGTAATGCAATAATAGGCCAATTTGAATTTTATGACAGTTAGGATAAGACATTCATTGTCAAATTCATTAGTATTTATAAGAGGATAAAAACAGTTCTAAAGGTAATCAAGTGAGGCGGTCTCCAGCTATGTAAGATAAAAATATAAAAATGGTTCGATTCCCAAGGTAATAACGATCTAGAAATACATACCTTCACTATTGATATTTGAGATTAAGTAGTTGTGTTTGTTTCTATTTTCAAATAAACTACTGTAGCAGAGAATTAGGGGTGACAACTAGGATTTGGCCTGGCGGGTCCGTAGGCCCGCACAAAATATGTGAGGTAGGCCTAGAAGTTGAACCTGCAAGCCTGTCACAGCCTGACCTGCATAAGCTCGCGGCACGTAAGCCTGCATAAAAAAAACTTTCACTTGTGTATATTAGTTACTTTTTTTTTATGGACTCTTGCATTAATGTTCCAAATTTTTGTATGAATGGAAAAGATAAGTATTATGTATATTTTAATGTGGTAAAATTTAAAGAATACATTGTGTATGTCATATTATGAATATGATGAAAATTGTTGAATTATCAATTTATCATCCAACTCCCCAAAATCTTCACTTAATTTTGTGAACTTAAAGTTTCCAAATTTTTAAATATTGAAAGTTCTATCTTAAGAATTAAAAATAAAAATAAAAAAGCGAGCCCATGGACCAAGTGATGTACGGAACGGACCAATAATTGCAACATGTCGTATCTTGTTTTACCTTATTTGATGTCACAATGAAAACGAGCTTTTAGGCCCAAGCTTTTATTTATTTATCTTTTAGTTTTTTTTTCTCTCTCATTTTTTGTTTTTTTTTACATGCATCTATTTACCTTGCCTTCACTTTTTTTTTCTCTCTCCAAGGTTTGACCTTAATCTCTTTCACAAACAAATCTCATCCCATAAAATTTAGTAAGTTCTAAATCAAATTTATCTTGTTTAATTGAATTTATAATACGTATATTTTTAATTAATATTTTTTCAATTATATTTTTTTATTAATGATCAATTTAAATACTAATTTGTAAATTAAAAATTATTGATAATTATAATAATTTTAAAAATTTATAACTGACTCATACATCAGTGACGTAATTAAAATAATTTCTATTATAATAGTCTATAAATTAGTCAGTAATATTAAATTGCTATGTAAGTTTTGACTACTATGAAAATTAATATCTAAATTAGTCTTTGATTAAAAAATATTTCTAAATTAATATTTAAATGTTTTTTTATTATAAAATTGATGATTATTTAATAATTTTCTCGTAGTGTTTTTGGATATTTATGATTAATTTTTAATTGAGATTATTTATTTTCTGAATTGTACCGTCCTTTGGTATGAATTTTTTTTATTTGTTTATTTTCAGCTATTGCATGGAGTAAAAGTTATTTACAAATTAGCAAACTTACCTTAAATCAAATTTGATTTATTTATTTTTTTAATAAAAGACTAATGTCGTTGAAATTAGTTGATATGATTATTGTCGAATAATTGCTTTAAATTGAATCTGGTGTGTCTTAGATTCAAATGAGACTTTAAACTTCTTGTGATTGATACAAGGAATAAATATATGTTATATAAGTAATTTTATTTATATATATTATTCTCTCTTTTTTTAACTTTCTAATTACTTTGACTTGTTTTATATTTATAAAATCCACATACATTTTTATATTTTTTTTTTCTTGCATTACTTGATTATACTTTTTTTTAATATTGTGTGGTTATATTTAAATGGTTTATTATCATAGTCAATGAATAAAATAGATTTATATTTGATTAATTTTATCATTTTTAATGTTTATATCATTTTTAATTCAAAATCAATAATAATAAGTAGCTAAAACATTAATAACTAATGTTTGATAACAATTTAGATAATAATTCACAGACAACTTGGTCAATATAATAATTAATTATTTTTGTCTCTAAATTTTGATTTGTGTGTATAAGGAGAACCCAGACCAGCTTGACCTATGAAAACTACTAGGTGAGTTTTTTAAAATGGGCCAAGGACAAATAAATCTCAGCAAGGCAAGGTGGCACACGTCTTGGCATATGGGCAAGAAACTGATGCATTAAATAGCCTTGGTAATGCAATAATAGGCCAATTTGAATTTTATGACAGTTAGGTTAAGACATTCATTGTCAACTTCATTAATATTTATGAGAGGATAAAAACAGTTCTAAAGGTAATCAAGTGAGGTGGTCTCCAGCTATGTAATATAAAAATATAAAAATGGTTCGATTCCCAAGGTAATAACCATCTAGAAATACATGCCTTCACTATTGATATCTGAGATTAAGGAGCTGCGTTTGTTTCTATTTTCTAATAAACTACTGTAGTAGAGAATTAGGGGTGGTAACTAGGATTTGGCCTGGCGGGGCGGTCCGTAGGCCCGCACAAAATATGTGGGGTTGGCCTAGAAGTTGAACTTGCAAGTCCGTCACAGCCTGACCTGCATAAGCCCGCGGCACGTAAGCCTGCATAAAAAAAAAACTTTCACTTGTGTATATTAGTTACTTTTTTGATGGACTCTTGCATTAACGTTCCAAATTTTTGTATAAATGGAAAAGATAAGTATTATGTATAATTTAATGTGGTAAAATTTAAAGAATACATTGTGTATGTCATAGTATGAATATGATGAAAATTGTTGAATTATCAATTTATCATCCAACGCCCCAAATTCTTCACTTAATTTTGTGAACTTAAAGTTTCCAAATTTTTAAATATTGAAAGTTCTGTCTTAAGAAATAAAAAAAATAAAAAAGCAAGCCCATGAACCAAGTGATGTACGGAGCGGACCAGTAATTGCAACCTGTCGTATCTTGTTTTACCTTATTTGATGTCACAATGAAAACGAGCTTTTAGGCCCAAACTTTTATTTATTTATCTTTTAGTTTTTTTTTTCTCACATTTTTTGTTTTCTTTTACATGCATCTATCTACCTTACTTTCACTTTTTTTTTTCTCTCTCCAAGGTTTGACCTTAATCTCTTTCACAAACAAATTTCATCCCATAAAATTTAGTAAGTTCTAAATCAAATTTATGTTGTCTAATTGAATTTATAATACGTATATTTTTAATTATAATTTCTTTTTATTAATGATCAATTTAAATACTAATTTATAAATTAAAAATTATTGATAATTATAATAATTTTAAAAATTTATAACTGGCTCATACATTAGTGACACAATTAAAATAATTTCTATTATAATAGTCTATAAATTAGTCACTAATATTAAATTACTATGTAAGTTTTGACTACTAAGAAAATTAATATCTAAATTAGTCTTTGATTAAAAAATATTTCTAAATTAGTCTTTAAATGGTTTTTTTTATTAAAAAATTGATTATTATTTAATAATTTTTTTATAGTGTTTTTGATATTTATCATTATTTTTTAATTGAGATTATTTATTTTCTCAATTGTACCGTCCTTGGTATGAATTTTTTTTTATTTGTTTTTTTCAGCTATTGCATGAAGTAAAATTTATTTTCAAATTAGAAAAGTTACCTTAAATCAAATCTGATTTATTTATTTTGTTGAATAACAGACTAATGTCGTTGAAATTAGTTGATATGATTATTGTCGAATAATTGCTTTAAATTGAATCTGGTGTGTCTTAGATTCAAATTAAGACTTTAAACTTCTTGAGATTGATACAAGGAATAAATATATGTTAGATAAGTAATTTTATTTATATATATTATTCTCTCTTTTTTAACTTTTTAATTACTTGACTCTTTTTATATTTATAAAATCCACATACATTTTTATATTTTTTTTCTTGCATTACTTGATTATACTTTTTTTTTAATATTGTGTGGTTATATTTAAATGGTTTATTATCATAGTCAATGAATAAAATAGATTTATATTTGATTAATTTATCATTTTTAATGTTTATATCATTTTTAATTCAAAATCAATAATAATAAGTAGCTAAAACATTAATAATTAATGTTTGATAACAATTTAGAGAATAATTCACAGACAACTTGGTCAACATAATAATTAATTATTTTAGTCTCTAAAATTTGGTTTGTGTGTATAAGGAGAACCCAGACGAGCTTGACCTACGGAAACTACTAGGTGAGTTTTTTAAAATGGGCCAAGGACAAATAAATCTCAGCGAGGCAAGGTGGCACACATCTTGGCATATGGACAAGAAACTGATGCATTAAATAGCCTTGGTAATGCAATAATAGGCCAATTTGAATTTTATGATAGTTAGGTTAAGACATTCATTGTCAACTTCATTAATATTTATGAGAGGATAAAAACAGTTCTAAAGGTAATCAAGTGAGGTGGTCTCCAGCTATGTAATATAAAAATATAAAAATGGTTCGATTCCCAAGGTAATAACCATCTAGAAATACATGCCTTCACTATTGATATCTGAGATTAAGGAGCTGCGTTTGTTTCTATTTTCTAATAAACTACTGTAGTAGAGAATTAGGGGTGGTAACTAGGATTTGGCCTGGCGGGGCGGTCCGTAGGCCCGCACAAAATATGTGGGGTTGGCCTAGAAGTTGAACTTGCAAGTCCGTCACAGCCTGACCTGCATAAGCCCGCGGCACGTAAGCCTGCATAAAAAAAAAACTTTCACTTGTGTATATTAGTTACTTTTTTGATGGACTCTTGCATTAACGTTCCAAATTTTTGTATAAATGGAAAAGATAAGTATTATGTATAATTTAATGTGGTAAAATTTAAAGAATACATTGTGTATGTCATAGTATGAATATGATGAAAATTGTTGAATTATCAATTTATCATCCAACGCCCCAAATTCTTCACTTAATTTTGTGAACTTAAAGTTTCCAAATTTTTAAATATTGAAAGTTCTGTCTTAAGAAATAAAAAAAATAAAAAAGCAAGCCCATGAACCAAGTGATGTACGGAGCGGACCAGTAATTGCAACCTGTCGTATCTTGTTTTACCTTATTTGATGTCACAATGAAAACGAGCTTTTAGGCCCAAACTTTTATTTATTTATCTTTTAGTTTTTTTTTTCTCTCACATTTTTTGTTTTCTTTTACATGCATCTATCTACCTTACCTTCACTTTTTTTTTGTTTCTCTCTCCAATGTTTGACCTTAATCTCTTTCACAAACAAATTTGATCCCATAAAATTTAGTAAGTTCTAAATCAAATTTATCTTGTTTAATTGAATTTATAATACGTATATTTTTAATTATAATTTTTTTTATTAATGATTAATTTAAATACTAATTTATAAATTAAAAATTATTGATAATTATAATAATTTTAGAAATTTATAACTGACTCATACATTAGTGACACAATTAAAATAATTTCTATTATAATAGTCTATAAATTAGTCACTAATATTAAATTGCTATGTAAGTTTAGACTACTAAGAAAATTAATATCTAAATTAGTCTTTGATTAAAAAATTATTTTTAACTTAGTCTTTAAATGGTTTTTTTATTAAAAAATTGATTATTATTTAATAATTTTCTTATAGTGTTTTTGATATTTATCATTATTTTTTAATTGAGATTATTTATTTTCTCAATTGTACCGTCCTTGGTATGAATTTTTTTTATTTGTTTTTTTCAGCTATTGCATGAAGTAAAATTTATTTTCAAATTAGAAAAGTTACCTTAAATCAAATCTGATTTATTTATTTTGTTGAATAACAGACTAATGTCGTTGAAATTAGTTGATATGATTATTGTCGAATAATTGCTTTAAATTGAATCTGGTGTGTCTTAGATTCAAATTAAGACTTTAAACTTCTTGAGATTGATACAAGGAATAAATATATGTTAGATAAGTAATTTTATTTATATATATTATTCTCTCTTTTTTAACTTTTTAATTACTTGACTCTTTTTATATTTATAAAATCCACATACATTTTTATATTTTTTTTCTTGCATTACTTGATTATACTTTTTTTTTAATATTGTGTGGTTATATTTAAATGGTTTATTATCATAGTCAATGAATAAAATAGATTTATATTTGATTAATTTATCATTTTTAATGTTTATATCATTTTTAATTCAAAATCAATAATAATAAGTAGCTAAAACATTAATAATTAATGTTTGATAACAATTTAGAGAATAATTCACAGACAACTTGGTCAACATAATAATTAATTATTTTAGTCTCTAAAATTTGGTTTGTGTGTATAAGGAGAACCCAGACGAGCTTGACCTACGGAAACTACTAGGTGAGTTTTTTAAAATGGGCCAAGGACAAATAAATCTCAGCGAGGCAAGGTGGCACACATCTTGGCATATATATGGACAAGAAACTGATGCATTAAATAGCCTTGGTAATGCAATAATAGGCCAATTTGAATTTTATGACAGTGAGGATAAGACATTCATTGGCAAATTCATTAGTATTTATGAGAGGAAAAAAACAGTTCTAAAGGTAATCAAGTGAGGTGGTCTCCAACTATGTAATATAAAATATAAAAATGGTTTGATTCCCAAGGTAAGAACCATCTAGAAATACATACATTCACTATTGATATCTGAGATTAAGTAGTTGCGTTTGTTTCTATTTTCTATAAAACTTCTGTAATAGAGAATTAGGGGTGACAATTAGGGTCTGGCCTGGCGGGTCAATCTGTAGGCCCGCACAAAATATGTGGGGTAGGCCTATAAGTTGAACCTACAAGCCCGTCACAGTTTGACCCGCATAAGCCCGCGCAGGCCGACCCGCAACTTGCACTTGTATATATTAGTTACTTCTTTTGTGGACTTTTGCATTAACGTTCCAAATTCATGTATAAATGGAAAAGATAAGTATTATGTATATTTTAATGTGCTAAAATTTAAAGAATACAGAATATATTGTGTATGTCATAGTATGAATATGAATATGATGAAAATGTTGAATTATCAATTTATTATCCAACTCTCCAAAATCTTCACTTAATTTTGTAAACTTCTTAAAGTCCAATTCTTAAACATTGAAATTTCTATCATAAGAATTAAAAAAAAAAAAAGCGAGCCCGTGGACCAAGTAATATGCGGGACGGACCAATAATTGTCGTATCTTGTTTTACCTTGTTTGATGTCAGAATGAGAACCAGCTTTTAGGCCCAAACTTTTATTTATTTATCTTTTAGTTTTTTTTCTCTCTCATTTTTTTTTTCTTTTACATGCATCTATTTACCTTTCCTTCACTCTTTTTTTCTCTCTCCAAGTTTTGACCTTAATCTCTTTTACAAACAAATCTCATCCCATAAAACTTAGTAAGTTTTGAATCAAATTTATCTTGTTGTAATTGAATTTATAATACGTATATTTTTAATTAATATTTTTTTAATTATAACTTTTTTTATTAATGATCAATTTACATACTAATTTATAAATTAAAAATTATTGATAATTATAATAATTTTAAAAAATTATAACCAACTCACATATTAGTGATATAATTAAAATAATTTCTATTATGATAGTTTATAAATTAGTCACTACTATAAAATTGCTATGTAAGTTTTGATACTAAGAAAAAATTAATATCTAAATTAGTTTTTGATTAAAAAATTAATTTGAAATTGATTTTTATATTTTTTTTTCATAAAATTAGTTACTATTTAATAATTTTTTTATAGTGTTTTTTCATATTTATGATTATTTTTTTAGTTAAGATTATTTATTTTCTCAATTGTACCGTCTTGAATTTTTTTTATTTATTTTTTATTCAACTATTGCATGAAGTAAAAGTTATTTTCAAATTAGAAAAGTTACCTTAAATCAAATTTGATTTATTTATTTTGTTGAATAACAGACTAATGTCGTTGAAATTAGTTGATATGATTATTGTCGAATAATTGCTTTAAATTGAATCTGGCGTGTCAGATTCAAATGAGACTTTATACTTCTTGTGATTGATATACGAAATAAAATATATGTTAGATAAGTAATTTTATTTATATATATTATTCTCTTTTTTTAACTTACTAATTACTTGACTTGTTTTATATTTATAAAATTCACATACATTTTTTTTCTTGTATCACTTGATTATACTCTTTTTTAACATTGTGTGGTTATATTTAAACGGTGTATTAACATAGTCGATGGATAAAATAGATTTATATTTAATATTTTTATTTGTTGTTTGTATTTGTTTATATTTATTTTTTAATTTTACATTTTGAATATATATTTTTAATTTAAAATAATTATTTTATCAATTTTAATTATACCACATACATTTTTCAATTTTATTTGTTTTTCTATTTGACATTTTTTTAAGCATAACTTTTATTTAATTATAGAACTATCTCCAAATAAATAAGAATCATTTATAATAAAATTACACCAATAAAAATAATGTTATTATTTTTTTATCATAAAAAATGTAAACACACACCATATATTTTCACAAGTATAATGTGAATATTAAATTATAAATTTATAAATGAAATGAGATTTTATTTTAAGGATTAAATTAATTTGCTGGGATTTGCCACTAAGAAAAAAATTTAGATTCACCACAAATAAAAAAAAAAAAAAAAACATGATACTACTTTAACCTAAACAGTTAATAATTTACTTGTTCTTATATCTGATTCAATTTTATCACTATTATTTGAATTTTTTAACTCGTGTTTAAATTTTATCATTATTTTAAATTTTTGGTTTTAATTTATTTATAACCAGAAATACTAGAATCGACTTAATTTTCTTGTTACCAAATAATTTAAAATAAAAATTCTTATTCAAAATAAAACATTCAAGTTTATAAAATAAAAGATTTAAAAAAAAATAAAAGATAGAGGAATGTATCTAAAAAGATAGAGGTCTTCTAATGCACAGCAACATTATCTGAAGGGAAGTCCATATATGAACTTATAATGTTATCTGCATGGCATCAATGTTACAAGATAAGAAAAACCATCAATTTAATCCCCAAAATACTTATATTGACCTATTTAGCTCGGTTGAGTTTGTGGAAGCTTTATGATTCTTGAGTATCATGTGAATTGATTTGGACTTGTCTTCTTCAACTATTTCCCTGAGTATGTCATCTTCAATCATCTCTACTTGGGAGTGTGAGGTGTTCTCATGGAAGGCCTCACTGAAAATCATGCTGGAAAGCCACTCTTTCCAAGTCGTTCTTTTGTACTTATCTTCCTCTAATGTGCCTGTTGCCAAAAGCTGATACACATAAACCATCTTTTTCTGACCAGGACGAAAGGCCCTTGCAATAGCTTGCTTTGTCTTCGATGGATTCCACTCTGAGTCCAGAAAAATCACTCTCGAAGCTGCTGTCAAACTAATACCTTCTGCACAAGCTGTAATGGAAGCAAGGAGCACCTTCGATGGTCCTTTCGCTTCTTCAAACTTATCTATCACTTTCCCACGTTCAAACAGTTCTTGTTCCCCATTGAGCAACAGAATTTCTCTACCTTTCTGCCATTTCAACACCACCTCAAATAACTCTACCAATAACTTCACAGGTGCATGATTGTGGCAGAATATAAGTACTTTCTCCTTCTCCATAACACGGAGAACGAGACTCATAACAAATTTAACTTTTGACCCTACTTTCAAATCATACCTGCATTTCTCCAGCTGCTGCAGCTGCTCCAGAGGGATAAACTTCTCTGCATACGAGGCTGTTTTAACCAACCATGGATGTATTGATCCGAGGATTATCAAAAGCTCTAACTCCAGAGGGAATCCCGCGCAATCAGCCATTTTCCTGTGCAGTTTCTCCAAAATTTCACTCTGCATGCCACCTGTGTTCATCAGCAACGTATACATTTGCAAGCCAGGAACACTGTCAAAACTTGTGCTCTCATAAATATCTACGAAACCGCTTGTAATTTTCTTCAACATGGTTAGACCTTGCATTCTCTCATGTTCGTCACTTGAATCAACTTTCCCAGCAATGTTGTCTAAGAACAATTTTCTAGCTTGTGACTCCAGCAAATGGCGTTCCTTCTCTGCCCTTTTTCTTTTCCTTCTGTCGTTTGGGTCTAACTCTTTCAGCACTTCGTATATAAACTTTGGTCTTGCCAAGCAAAGTGTGTTAAAGTATTCACAGAAGTTATTCTGAAATAACGTACCAGAAAGTAGAATTCTTATATCTGTTTGCACTTTCATCAACACTTTCCTCAACTTTGATTTAGTGCTTCTAGGATTGTGACCTTCATCAAGTATCAGGATCCCAGGACTTTCCCTCAATGCTTTAGCCAAATACTTTCTGGGTGTAAACCCTGAACCCTCTCTCATCAATGCTAAAAAAGAGGCATAACTCATGATCAGAACACCTGGGTTTGCTTGCCACTTTTTTATTTTGTCCAAGCAGTTCAAAATATGCTTGACATCTCTATTTGGATGTAGAAAAGGAGGAAGGGCAATTGAATTTTGCATATCGTCTCTCTGAGGTCTACGGCTTCCATGAATCAGATACACTGGCATAGAAATATCCCATTTGATGAATTCTTTGTGCCAAGTGTGAAGAGTGGTTGTTGGAGCAAGGACAAGAGGCTTCATCCCCGGAAATAGCTTTGAATAGCTAATGAGAAATGCAATGATGAGAAAAGTTTTACCAGATCCAGGAGAATGAGATATGATACAACCCCCTCTTCTTTCGGATTCTGCATCCATTAGTGTTGGATCCGTAGACCCACCAATATTTTGCCAAAGAAATTCGAAAGCTTTCTTTTGGTGGACATGCATCTTTTCTCTAAGTTCAGGGATCAACTTCCAGACGTTGTCATGTTCCATAGAAGTAAGTTCATCACGAGTTGATAACTGATGGAAAACATCATCTTTATCACCCTCTTCTCCACTGCATTGCCTCTCCTCTTGGTGCCTCGCTCGGTAATGCTTTTCTAGCTGTAAATGTTTTGAACAAATCAGGAGACTATAATTGCATAGGCCTTTTGAAAAAAACATCATCAAAGAAATCAAACCGTACACTTCAAATTTTGAATTTGACTTACAAAGGGTGGCGTCACGTACTTTATCTCAGTTTTCACAGAGCCACATTTGAAACAACAAATTCCAATTTGTTCATTCAATCTGTAGTCATGTGGACAAGTATGATTAGGTTCTTCGGAATTCTCAACAAAATTGGCAGCATTTGAATCCTGATGTGACAGTTAAACTGATCAGATCAACCTTAGAATGTAAGATAAAAAACCAGAATATACAGAGACAAATCAAGGAAGGAGTAAATATGATTATAGAACAACATGAATAGTACTTCTTCAGAAACTGCATTTCAGTTTTATCTGTTAAGAGAAATGCAACATAGAAAAGGAATCAATGGTTATAACTTACTTCTTCAATATGATATGATGCCATTGCCATCTCCATCTCTCTCCACAGCATATCTATCTCAGAGATTTGTTCATCTTCCTCTGTTTGAGGCGTTTCTGCTTCCTTCTTTTTCTCCGATCTGTTGATTTCGTTCCACACTTCCATTACAGTTGGTTCTTCTTTTGTTGGAGTTCTATAAATATCCTTGAAGTAAGAATCAATCATTTCCTCGTAGGCAGATGCATTTAAACTTCTATCATTTCTTCTGTTGAAGTTTAAATTTGAATTCAAGTCTCCACATCCAGGATCACAACCTTCATCACCTTTCAGATCTAAAGGTCTCTTCCTCTTACGCTCAGTGTTGCTGTAATTTGCATTACCTCTAGTAACGTTGTCATTGAGGGCATGATGCTCAGGGACTAATGAATCTCCTTCTTCAAGAAGAGAAACACTAGCAAGTTGAGTTTGATGTTCATTTTGACCGTCCTCACCAGACTTTATTTCATTTTTTCTATTCCTCCTGCAGTATACTTTAATCTCTCTGCTAGAACACATGTCATCACCATCTTCCTTCCCTTTCTTGGTCTTGTATGGCCAGGTTCGAACATCGCCAACCTTTATTTCAGAAACATTATCACAACTAAAGTACCGTTCAGGTGGTATGTTCCTACGTCCCGATCGTCTTAAGCCCTGAACATCATCACGGGAATCATCTGCATGGCCATTTGCATCAGTGTCAGATGCATCAACTTGAGTAACAATGGGCTTTAACGTGCCATCGTGACTCACCTCAAAATTAAAAACACTTATCCGAGGTTTCATGTTTAATGAAGAGCTGCCAACATCCCTATCTAAAATTTGATACACAATCTTGTTTTGCACAGATCTTACACAAAATGAAACCTTCTTTAAAGAAGATATAACAACTAACCATGAAAGATCAGATAAAAATTTTCCATTGATCAATTTAGTATGCGACAGATTGGAGCAATCTTCGGATAATTCCCATCGATAGTGTTGATCTTCACAAACACTACGATCAAGCTTCTGGAGGATGGCAATCTCATTTATTCCGATTACCTTAACCTCTTTACTAAGAGTTCTTATCTTCCTACCAAGTGAACCTTGATTAACATACAAGTTTACATAATACAGACACGAGCATCCTGAACTATGGGGTTTTCTCTGTATAGAATTTATTTTAGCATCAACCCACACCTACAATTAAATTGATAAAGAGAAACTTGGTTAGAATTTAAATGTCCTTAAGACTATATTGTAATTCATAGATTAAAGAAGAGAATCAAACAACCAATATCAAGGAAAACTGACAAATTCAATTTAACAGAGATCTAAAACTAAAAAACCTTTACTTACCTTGTTATCAGAAAATCCATCTGAGTTAGTATCACCACTCTGCTGAGATGCTGAGAGAACACAAATGTCAATCCCACCTCTTAAAAATTCTGAGCAATCTGATAAAGTGGCTTTTCGTGATCTTATTCTAAGCTCTGAAAAAGGGCCCTCCTCTATGGTCCTATGGTGATTATCTATGGATTGCAGACTCGTAATTCCTGCCTCAATTTTTATGAGCTCTACAGCTTGCCATGAACCAGACAGAAGTGTCTCGAATGCTGTTAAAAACAAAATTTTGGGGAAGTTAAAATGGTGGAGAGACTAATGATATGTAATGACTAAGGAAAAAAGATTTGCAGCAAATTGGTACAAATAATAGGAATGAACTAGGAATAAAAATTTCACTGTGAATTAAAGATGTTCCTCAGTTGAATCAGAGCATTTTCAACTTCTCCATTATCATAAAATCCACTATCTAATATTGTACTGATATTTATTTTTGCTGTATTATTTGTCATGCATGGTGATGATGGAGATATAAGGAAATACTTACCATAAGCGTGGAATGGATTCTTTGATTGCCGTGAATGTCTTCTTTTCTGCATTATGGAGTTTAACTTGTATTGTGTTTGTGTGCAACTACAGTACTAGGGTTTTATATCAGCACCTGCAGTACTAGATAGTATTAGGAACAAGTATAACATCCAAACTACTACGAATCACTCATAACATTTGCAATCCCCCAACTAAATAGAACAAAACATTAACTGCAACTAGCTACAATTAAGTTTAGCATGAATATTTTTTAAAGTTACAATGAAATAGTCAAATGTTAACGTGAGTTCAAAACTTCAAATGTTGCACGCACTGAACTCGAGTTAAGCATACCTGAAATAAGCTTGTGAGAGATACTCTTAAACTAAAGCTGCAACAAGAAATGCTCCCAGGGAGAAGAGAGTGAAAATGTAAAAACAGTCATGTCCACCTCATTTTAGAGATTACGCATTATTTACATTTCCAATTGAAGTGCAAAATCAGATACTCCCACAAAAAAAAAAAAAATTTAATAAAAAAAAATGAAATAATTAATGCTGAAAATACACTGATAATTAGTTATTAAATATTTAGTTCTGGTAAATCAAGTTAATTTAAAAATTCTAATTGATAATGCGAGATTATATATAACACTTTTTCAGTTTGATTAATAACACTAATATATATTTTTATTTAAAATTAAGTTTAAATTCAAATTATTTTAAATAAATACACTTAAATATCTTAATTCATTTCATTTTTTATACATATTTATTTACAAACATATATTTTGATTTTAACTCATTTATGATATGAACATATTTTGATCCAAATTTATTTCATATTGAAATTTGAAATACCTAAACATGATTTAAGTTCCATGAAGGAAAAAAGACGTATGATAGTTCATCTATAAAAAAAATGTGTATATGTTGTTATTTTTATTTTCACTGTTGTTTTTATGAAACAGTCGATTGTAAACATTTATTCTTTCTATTTAATTTCAGTGAAGATATAAATAAACAAAAAAAATACATATCCACCATTGGTACTATTATGTATCTAAGGTGAGTGTATTTTAAAGTGGTTCTTTTTTAATATCAAAGGAAGATGAATTTACGTGAAAATCATGAAAGTAGTATTATGAATTTTATAATCTCTCATTTCTATTATGAAGAAAATAAATGCGTCAATATGTTTGTATATTTGATATTTTAAAGAATTTTATTCACGGATCTTATTCAACTTCTTATAACACGAAGCTCAGCATCTTCATAGGGGAATTCTCCATCACCTAACAAAGAAAAAATAGTAAAAAAACTAAGGTTAAACATCACGAACTACCATATCATAAAAGTAATCGAGTACGATTTTTTTTTTATGGATATTTTAGTAAATATTTGATACGTATTCAATTCCTTTTTTCTTAATACATTACAAAAAAAATAATTAAATAACAATTAATTAAAAAAAATCACTACATTTACCAATTTAGATTTTATTTTATAAATTAAAAATTATTGATAAATAAAATAATTTCTATTATAAAAAAATTAATTGGTGTGAAAATTAAAATCTAAATTGGTCTCTAACATTAACTATCAAAATTTTAACTAATAAAAGAATAGTGTCTGAAATAATTTCTAATTTAAAATTAAAGACTAATTCAAAATCAACAATAATAAGTAGCTAAAACATTAATAACTAATGTTAGATAATAATTTAAAGATTAATTCACATACAACTTGGTCTATATAATTATTAATTATTTGGTCTCTAAATTTTGGTTTGTGTGTATAGGGAGAACCCAGACCAGTTTGACCTAGGGAAACTACTGGGTGGGTTTGAAAGGTGTGCCAAGGATCAGTATATCTCAACCAGGCAAGGTGGCACACATCTTGGCATATAGGCAAAAAACTGATGCATTAAATAGCTTGGGTAATGCAATAATAGGTCAATTTGAATTTCATGACAGTTAGGATAAGACATTCATTGGCAAATTCGTTAGTATTTATGAGAGGATAAAAACAGTTTTAAGGGTAATCAAGTGAGGTGGTCTCCACCTATGTAATATAAAAATATAAAAGTTGTTCGCTTTTCAAGGTAAGAACCATCTAGAAATACATACATTCACTATTGATATCTGAGATTAAGTAACTGCGTTTTTCTATTTTCTATTAAACTACTGTAATAGAAAATTAGGGGTGGTAATTAGGGCCTAGCATGGCGGGCCAATCCGTAGGCCCAAACAAAATATGCGAGGCAAGCCTAGAAGTTGAACTCGTAAGCCCATCACAGCTTGGCCCGCATAAGCCCGCAACCCGCATAGGCTGACCCGCGGTCAACATAAAAAAAAATATTTTAATGTGCTAAAATTTAAAAAAAGCATTGTGTATGTCATAGTATGAATATGAATGAATATGATGAAAATATTGAATAATCAATTTATCATCCAACTCCTCAAAGTCTTAATTAATTTTGTGAACTTAGTAAAGTTTCTCTAATTTTAAAATTGAAAGTTTTATCATAAGAATTAAAAAAAAAAAAGAACATGTGGGCCAAGTAATGTGTGGGACGGGCCAATGATTGCAGCCCGCATAAATTGTGCAGGACGGGATAGACAGTTCACGATGTGTGGGCCTTATGCAGGCCGGGTCTAAACGGATCGTACCGACCATCATTGTCATCGCTATAGAAAATGTAAATGCATGTGTATATTGTGTTGTATTACTTGATTTGTGATGATTTGCAAGAATGGATATGGGAGAATGGGGTCAATTCATTCTCCATACAATTACTATTTTATCCTTGTGTTTCTTTTAGTTTTTTACTTATCACTTTTGTAACAAATTTTGATTAATTAGATTTTAATTTTAAATACTTTTTACACCACTATGAAAATAATATTGATTATAAAAATTCTAATTGTAATTAGTTATGCTTTACATAAATTGTGAATTATTCAATTTTTAATTAATTAAAAACTACATTTATGCTTAGGTTAAATTAGTTAAATACATTTTGTTAAAATATTGTAAATTTGTAAATCTAGCACGTTTTTTGACTATTATTTGATAATCACATAAAAAATTTTATTATCTATTTTTAAAATGGAAAATTTTATTTAAATTATTTTAATCAATATATAAATGTTTGTAACAAGATTACTCCCATTTAATTTATATTAATTTTAAGCAACCATATCTCAATTTAAAATAGTTTCATAATGTGAAATTATTATTTAATTTTTTTAAACTAATCTCCAAAATTTTATTTTATCTTAATTTCTAAAAATTATATTTTAATTTAATATATTTTTATCAATCTTATTTTTTTGGTTTAAATAATCACTTACATTTCATTATAATATAATTTACATTTTTTATAATTTAAGTTTAATTACTTATATATATATATATAAGGGTAAAATAGTAATCTTATATTTTTATCTATTATATTATTATTTTTAATTTATTATTATATCTATCACATCAGTCACTAGTTTTCATAAACTTTTTTCTCACTTATTTTCAAATCTCGTAATATTTCTTTTAATCTAAACAACTCAACTTTCACCCCTCTTTCCTTTCAAATTTACTTAAATCCATTCTCTCAAATTCACTTCTATAAATAAATAATATACTCAAAATTTATATATTTAATATTATTATGGCTAATTTAATACAAATGAATGCATAATCTAGTATATCTATAACCATCAAAGAAATTATATATATTAAGGAATGTCCATCGTTTTTTCATATTTTTGAATTCATGGTAATTAAATCATAATTATATTTTCAGTTAACTTTTTTCGATGCAAATAACCATATTATTTGCAAAATATTAATCTTCCATTTTATTAATGTGAATTTGATTCAAAAAGTCTTCACAAACTTTCATTTCATTTTGATGTGATGAGTAATCATATTATCATGTTTTCATCTTCATTGATAGTTTTCTCTATCAATTTTAAAAAATAATTTTATTCTTTTATTTTTCATCAATATACCTATTTAAAAAAGAAGTTTAAGACTAAAAAATATTTTATCATAATCTAATCAAAAGTTAAGAGACATAATTATTAAAAAAAATTATGATAATCAAGTTACAATTAAAAATCGACTATGAAAAATTACGTAGTGCATTGCTTCTTCTTTTATTTTAAAAAAGAAGTTTAAGATTAAAAAATAATTTATCATAATCTAATCAAAAGTTAAGAGACATAATTACTAAAAAAAATTATGATAATCAAGTTACAATTAAAAATCGACTATGAAAAATTACATAGTACATTGTTTCTTCTTCTATACTAATAAAAAATGAATATACAATTTTTTATATTTTCTCATAGTACATTGCTCATATTTTGTCCATACATTTCACTTTATTTTTGATAAATATAATATAATTTTATTTATTAACTTAATAATATTACAATATCATCAACTACTAATATTATATCATATATATATATTTTCAAAATATATGTACACACATACACTATGACATCTGTGTTTAAGTAATATAATTTTAAAAAAAAATTAAAATTTAAAAGATGTAAAAAAGATTCAAAAAAATTTTAGGAGGGAACCTTGACCCCACCTGCCCTTCTAACCTCGGCCACCGCAAACAACTGTATTATAGTAATAGTAAGCTGTTAATTTTATCTTACTTTTTACGATATATTGAATTTTATTAATTATTTTATAAAATTAAAGTGCAAAATCAGATACTCCCAAAAAAAAAAAAGATACAAAC
>Ga0214542_1006483_pt1 | contig 21310 bp, 10 predicted proteins | sample CNSS1metaG_FD_160096 | JGI IMG/M metagenome (GOLD analysis project Ga0214542, IMG submission 160096) | Root nodule microbial communities from cowpea collected in UCLA plant growth center, Los Angeles, California, USA - CNSS1 | ecosystem: Host-associated > Plants > Roots > Nodule | place: USA...
TATATATATATATATATATATATATTACACTCGTGAAGATGATTACATATGAAATTCTATTATGTGCACTTCTATTAGTTACTTACAGTGTACGAAATTCTTGATTCTGGTTAAAAAGTTTAGTGAAGACGACCTAAGGAACTTTATCAAAAAGCTTTTGACGTTGTCTTTAAGTTAGCCTGTTGAACCAACCTATATATATATATATCCAAAGTGCACTACCAAGCTTAGAGCACTTGATAACTTTCTGAGAAAAATAAATAAATAAATGAAAATCGGTTATAGCAGTTAACAGTTAGAGGTATAATAATTTGTTTTACTTTCAACTCAAGCAAGATATTTTGTGCATTTTGTGTATGAAAAGGAAAAGGGTAAGGTCAGTATTCATGTATGCTGTGAATCTTACTCTCAGATGAAGTGTATATATTTAGGATGGTCCATCACTCTTGATATCTCCACCACGTGTCACAATGGAAAACCTCAGAATCCTTATTGCGTTTGAATCATTAATTTTATCATTGAAAAATTGGCATCGTTATCAGTGTTACAAGGTCAAGTTTTGGATGCTGTAGAACAAGATAACGAGAACTATCTCATGCTATGAACACTCCAATTAATCTAATCCGCAGCTAGCTATGATCAATTCAATCGCAATTTGGAAGATGACATCACACCTAACAATAAAAGTTTCACGTTTCAACCTCCAAAAGATCATGGGATCTATCTTCTCACATTTAAGTGCACTCACTCTATTCCAAGTTATCCGTAAGAACAACCCTATTAATGTATTTCGTTGCAATAAAGTTATATATCACCTTGTTAAAATGAATCTATAAATCTATTTAAAATAAACCAGTCCTTACTTATAATCATCTTTTAAATAACTAATACTTTAAAATAATATAGTGTTAAGAATAGTCCAAATGTGAGTCAAGATATCACATTGGATTGAATAGACAAAGTTAAACACTATATAAAAATAAAGACCCATAACACCATTGCCTTACCTTGTGTTTGGATGAAATATTTTAACAATGTTGAGAAATTGAAATGCATTGTATTTGAATTGCTTACAATTAAATTTCCTTCATTTTCTAAATAACTTGTTTGGATAAAGAAATTAAAATACCTTACATTTCAATTTATTGTTTGGATAAAACAATTGAATTTTTTGTGAGATAAAATTTCATTTTAACAATATTTATTTTAGGTTTCATTATGTTTTGAGTTCATGATAAATTTGCAAACGGGCTCAACGCCTAGGTCGTCGAACCCGTCTAGGACGTCGGGTTGGCGGACTAGTTGGGTCCGTTTGAGTTGTCGGGTTGGTCAGGCATGTACGGGTCGTTGGACCCATATGAGTCGTTGGGTCAGTCGGGCCCATGTGGGTTGTTGAGCTGGTCTGGCCTGTACGGTCGTTAGGCTTGCCTAACACGTCTGGGTCGTCAAGCCCGCCAACACTTCTAGGTTGTTTGGCCTGCCCGGCCCATGTGGGTCGTCGGGCCTGCCTGATCGATTTGGGTCATTGGGCCCACCCGATATGTCTTGGTCATTGAACCCGTCCAACCTGTTTGGGTCATTTTGAGGATAAGGTTGAGTGAAAAGAAATTCAAATTCCATCAATTTTGAGGGTATTTGAATTTCTACTAATTTAGCTAATTGAAATACTTCAAAAAAATGATTACATCTGAAATGCTTTTTAATTTCTACATCCAAACAGAGCATTTCATTACAAAGAAATTTAAAGTCTTCAAAAAAATGAATTACTTCATTAAAATACCTCATCCAAACACATCATTAAGGTTTTGGGGTTAAAGTGGTGTTAAAGGCCTTATATGTGTAAGACTAATGTCATATAACCATATGAAACCACAATCTCTAAATGACCATAACTCATACATAACTATAATCATATATGAAAAAACAAATATAACCCAACATATAGATATATATCTATAGAAAATATATATATATATATATATATATATATATATATATATATATATATATTTTATATATATTTAAAGTAATATCTTGAAGGAGTATCTTGTTATGAACAGATGTAAAGGTGTAATAATACATATAATTGTAAATCTTAAAGCACAGTGACGGAGTAAAGTAACTGTTTTGATTGTGAAAAATAGAAACATGATAATTACTTGCTTTTGGTGATGATTTGGCTTATCTATATTTCTTCCCCCAAAATCTATGCAATAGATAACTAGCTTTAAATAGCATTGCATTATGTAAAACAAAAAGGTGATGTGTGATGATAACTTTTGGTTTTTGCATTTGGGGTGACAGAGAGAGTATTATAAACATTATTGAAGAAAGTGGTAAGCATATTGAGATATTTATATTAGGAGAAAGGACCCAATAGTAGTAGCTATATATAGCTAGGTTGGGGAGTGGAATTTGAGATGTTTTCCTACTAATAATAACTTAGCACTCTTTAATGTGTAATCATTAGGTTCTGAATTGTGATCACCAGCCAAAGGAAGAATTAAACCTATCTCTAAGTCTTCATGCTACAGGGCATAAAGCTATAACATGCATTATTATGTCAGATTGTTCATGCATCCATACCAAAAGTTTGTCATGCTTCAAGGTTCAATAAAGTAGTTCTTGTAAAAGGAAAGCATATTCCATAGGAAATCATTATTTCTTCATTAGCAATTAACTTAAACAAAAGCCAAAGTTCTAGGGAGTGAATGGATCAAAAGTATATAATTATGCGTACTATAAACAAGAAAGACAAATCAGAAAACTCTCAAATCTATTTTGTGAGTTCTTGAGTCTTCATCCTGCATCCTGCAAGTCTTGAAAATCCGAACATTGCAGCACGACCTGCATAATAATCAAATTGTAGTTCATAGAAAGATGGATTTTATTTTAGTCTTAACTTAATATAACAGTAATCAGAAGGAAATATACTAAGCATTAAGTAGTTCAGCTTCAGGAAGATAAAACCTTTTTTATCCATGCCCCACCAAGCCTTTTTTTTTTTTCTCTTAACCTCTTACATGCAAAAAGAAAAAAACTTAGATCAGGGAGTGTGTACTAAAAAGAGCAATGGAAAAATAAGAAAGTAACATCATGTGTACTCATTCTTAAAGAAACAAAAATAGAAAAAGGAAAATACACAAAACACTGTCAACTAGAACAAGGTAGGAAACTGAGGTTGTAACCTCGTTGAGAAGGTAAAAGAAAACGTTGTTGGGTCTGAGAGTGATGAAGGTGTTCCAAATGATACCAAAAGATGAGGCCGTGATTGTTCTCACTGCTAACTCCCACAAATGTCATCATATGCATTAAAAACGAACATGGTTGCTTTGTGTCAGGTATTTCGAGAGAGATCATCGAAAATATATAGCACTAATGACATATGAATCCAACTTATACTTCATATAAGGAGTTATACTACTTTTAACCAAAAATTTTAATAAATTTATGAGTTTTCATTTTTATATGATATTTAACTTTTTCATTTTTTTATTTTTAATTATAAAATTTAAATTCACACTTGAATTTCTTGGACAATCTGAATGTCACTGAATATACACTAAAGCTTGGGGTTTGCTTTTAACTTCTGTGATTTTTTTTTTTATTTAGTAAATCTTTACCTTTATATTATAAAATTTAGGTGAGTTTAACCATAGTTTTTTAGGTTAAATTAAAATATTTAAGACCTTGCTCAAATTATTCCTAAACTAATATAATGGGTTACGATACGAGTGTTTATCATTGGATTCGATTGAATGATTTGATTTTGTATTTCACTGTCAATGTAAAAGGAACAGTAAAATTATTATGCATGTTAGGGTAAAAAAGATTTGGATCTCAACCTACAGAAACCTCAAATAAGAGCCACAATTTCATGCACATGAGATCCGCTACTTTTGATGCCTAGAGTATTTAGAGTCTTAAAATATAAATTCTTTCAAAATAAGAAAACTAAACAAAGTGATAAACACTATGATCATGATAAATCAAGGCAAAATAAATTTATTACACTTCTGAGTTTTTTCAGTCCAGAAACCGAAAAATAAATTTATTGCACTACCCTTTTTATCTTTTCAACGCTCACTACATTTCTCTCAAAATACCCATGTCATGTGGGCCTGACCCAACAGAACCCGTCGGCCCAGTCCAAAGTTGATTTAGATGACTTTTAATTTTAAAATGGATTCTGTGTATTTTTCAGGAAGAGTTCAAGTTGCGTTTGGGTTCATCCCAACCCCATTTTGTCTTAGTATTCTATTAAAAATATAAATTTTTAAATGTTTTATGCTAATAATGAAAATAATTATTTAATAAAGAAGTTTATGTATGACATTATATTGGTATTGTTTTTATATTAAATTTATTATATTTAAAATATATTTACAAAATTATACCTTAGTTTAAGTTTTATATTTACTTTATTCAACAAATTAAGGATATGTAGTGATTAAATTGATATATATTCTCGTTTCCCCTATTTTATATTTTGATTAGATTGAATTCAAACTTAAATTAAGTGGTGAAAATTTTGGGTTATATCAAAACAATTACAAACTTTACCCAACTCATACATATAAGACTTTTTATAACTTCTTCCCTTCACTGCGTTTTCTTAATACTTTTAATTATAATCAAATTGATTAATTGTTTTCTTCTTTATAGTTTACCTTCGTTGAACTTATAAATAAAAAACTACGACATAAATATAAATTTAAAACTAGCATATATTTTTACTTTTTTGAAAATAGTGGATGAAACTAAAAATCATTTATTTAAACCTACTAATATGTTAAAATGGAGGTTATTTGAAGTTGTTTATTTCTTTTTTTGGTAAAAATAAAACCTTTGTTAATTTCCATATTTGTGGGGTTAGAATTTAGGTGAGTATGAAATAAATTAGCATTTAAGGGTTTTACCCAAATGCAGCCAATTAAGTGATTGAACTTTTTGAACACGTCATGCTCTCTAAGCTGTTAAAACCACTTTTGATAATGATGCAACACTAATCTTCTACTTCACAATCACATCCACAAAATATTATATACAAAAACTGATAATAGCATAGTTGAATAAATAGACAAGAAGTGTTATTCACTTATGCAATTGGTTAGAGTTAAGTTGGTAGACTATAATATTATCAATCACTCTTTTATTAGATGTTAAAATATAAATTGAAGTTTTATATCGGGTAAAAATAAAAAAAAATGAAATAAGAAATAAAAATTAATATTTATAAATCTGTTATGTTAAAAGTTTGAATCGAAAATAATGTTATTCTATTATATAAGTTTGATTCACGTATCATTATTATGTCTCTCCAATATATATACATCAAAAGACCATCACTTGCACATAATATATGACTTATTTTGTATAATACATGATTCATATGGATCTTAAATTAATAAATAACATTTATTTATAATAATATAATAAATTTAATAATGTTTCAAACCAAAGGTTATGTATGGCATATGCATGATGCATCAGATTATGCATTGTTCATTTCTCTATTTATATTTACGTTGGTGGAGAAAAAAAAAAGTGTTGAGAAATAGGGTTGGATTAAGAAGCACCTACTCCATTTATATAATACTATGCCCACAACTCAGCAGTGATAATAAGAATAGATAATGATGCACACTCACTTCATGCCACTGCTTTTTCTCTAGTTGCACCAATTATAAAATTAACAAAGTAAAATTAGACTTTATATCCTACTCAAAAAAATTTAAGTTATTCTTAAGGTTGAGCGATTTTAAATTATTTTCTAAAATAGATTTTTATGTTTTTATTTATTTTTAATGATATCTTTTATTTAATAGTCATTAAAAGAATTAACCATATAAACTTAACTAGTCATAAATTCAGTATTGTCACTTCTCCTTGTTAATATTCTCACTATACAACCAAATCAAACAGGTAATTTTTCGTTATTGTGATTAGATAGAAACATCAATTAAAAGGAAATATAGATTTAAGGAACCAATTAAAAAAATTAAGAAACCCAATTAAAAAATTTCTATTAGTTCAATAATATTTAAAGTAGGAAAAAAAAATATTTTCATTTTTTATAAATATTTAAAAGCATATATATAATTAAAATAAAAATAAAAAATAAAAATAGTTAGCTATTACTCTCCCTTTTTCCTGACAAAATATGCAGTTTTAGCTAACAATTTTTTTTTAAAGTATTAACCTAACTTATTTAACAAACCAAAGGACTATTTTTCTTTAAGAAAAATTATTGTTACCCACAGCAAAATACTCCTCTGTTTTTTTTACATCAAATATTACGTAACTATTGCGAATTGAAGTGAGATAAAGATATATTTAAAAAATATTAATAAAAAATTATACTCTCTCTTTCACTGTACTAACTAATAATGTCACTGTATAAAATATATTTAAAAACACCGAGACTAGATGAATTATACTACAAAACCTGATGCTTATGGTTAAGATTATTTTTTGGTATATATATTTATGAAGATTTGATTTGCCCAACAGCGTCCAAAGTTGAATCCAGTTACTACTTGTGCTTTTAATAAAATAAATAAGGAATCACTTCTGAGTGGACTTGGTGCGTTACAACCAAACATGGCAGCTTGATATTTAAGTCACTTCCTTCTAACCAAAAATCTAATCCATTTTTTATCACATTAATCTCATTCCTTCACTTATTAACTCATTTTGTAATGCTAAAATTTTATCAATATTAGGTTTTGTAAGAAGAACGATAAGATAATTTCATAATAATATATAAGTAGATATTTACAAATTATTACTGTTATAAAATTAAGTTAAATTTAAAATTTACTTCTTAACATAATATCAAAATTTTTATTAAAATTTATTTCAATTTTATGAAGTTGGTTAGATTTAAATCGACATTTTAACAATAATACTTGCAAAACTATGCAATATTAAATTTGACTCCGGTCTTGGAATACTCCCATAAAACTCGTCTCTATTAACCATTAATAAACATTTTCAGAGGTTGTTATTCTTTCAATCTCTTTGTCTGTTCTGTTTTTAATTAAGGGGAACATCAAAGCCTTATCATCTGATCCTGAACTAGCACGCAGTAAATTGTGAACATAGCTTAAGTTTACATAGTCCTCTTTCTTGTTTATCCTTTGAATCTATCAGTATTACCAAAATGGAATTTGAAGAAAGAAAATTATGGTGATAAGGTAGATACATTACATGAAAGAGTTGTTGGAAATTACATAGATCAAAGATAACGCGATATATAAAAATATAGGATTGAGTTAAATTTAAAATTCATTAGAATATTCTATCGATCAATATCTTCTTTTCATTATTTTGTTTGGTTAAAATTCCTCTGAACCTTGTGTTTAAGCTGCAAGTGCAGATATCATCCAAAAAACAGTTTGTAATAGAACAAAGTTAGGCCTTTTTCCATTGTAATAAGAAATTGGTTCTAATATAAGAAATGATGACCCTGTCCCGTGAGGGGTCATCAATAGGGTCTACATTACACATCATTATTCCAATCCTCTTGCATATTCCATAGTCCCCAGTTAAAGAAAAAAAGTACTATATATATCACTCAACACCTTTGCTTTCTATTCCATCAAGCTTTCTATTGTTCATAGTTCTTCCTGCTTCACTTATATGCTACATTTTCTACCATTCATCACTTCTAAAACTTGTTGCATTCCTCTGTTCTTTCTGTTTTAACATGGAACTCAATTCTAAGCACCAACTTGGCCTTTTCTGTGTCACACTGCTCTTACCTGCCCTATGTTCCTCTCAGGACTCTTTTACTTGCTCAAGAGCAACCTATTATGGTAGCCCAGATTGTTATGGAAATCCAAGTATGAACCTTCTTTTCTATCTATTCTTGCACTTCTACATGTATGGTATGTACCATGCACAGTTTTATATTGTTATGCTATTTTCAATAATGAATAGCTTCTATTGAACAAGTGCTACAGAATTTTAGATAAATAAACAGTACAGTATATCTTATTTACATACTATTTAATTGAGTGCCATGTTTATAATATATAAAAACTGTAAGTTCTTCATTTTCATAATGATTACTATAAAATAGACACTATATTACTTTTGGACACACATGATCTGATTGATAAATTAGTAATGTTTTAGGGGGAGCTTGTGGCTTTGGTGAATATGGAAAAACAGTAAACGATGGCAGTGTTGCAGGCGTGTCCTGGCTATGGAAGAATGGATCTGGCTGTGGGGCATGTTATCAGGTTACTGCACTCAATGAACCATTTTAGTTTCATGGACTAGTTAAGAAAAATTACACTATTGTAGCCTTTTCATTTAAAAATATTAGCACCTCAAAAACATGCTTCTTTCAAGTAAAATATTCAGTTTAAAAGAAATAGTAGACTAAGAATTACTTACCTGGATCCTTCAAATTGTACACATACAATGATCTGATAAAAGTTCCACAAGATCAATTTATACTATATTGCAAACTTCATCTTACAAACTGGTTTAAACAATATAAATGAAAAAATTTGACAATCTCCACAGCTTCATTTGTGATATAAAAAGGGTGATGGTGATGAATAATCAGGTTAGGTGTAAAATAGCACAACTCTGCGATGAGAATGGAGCATACGTGGTGGTGACAGATTATGGTGAGGGAGACAGAACAGGCTTTATAATGAGTCCACGTGGCTACTCAAAATTAGGGAGAAATACATATGCATCTACAGAGCTATTCAAATACGGTGTAGTGGATGTAGAATACAGAAGGGTCCCCTGTAGATACGGTGGCTACAACCTCTTGGTGAAGGTCCATGAACACAGCAGAAACCCTCACTATTTGGCCATTCTCATTCTCTATCTTGGTGGAACTTACGACGTCACTGCTGTTGAGTTGTGGCAGGTATAAACAAATAGTAAAATAATCTTTTAACAACTAAATTTTGTTAATTTTCTCTTACAAGATGATATCTTTTAAATGATTTTTCATTTTTTTATATTTCAAAAGACACTTCAATTTATAAGAAAAAATTGTCAAATGTCAAAAAATTGGATATTAAAGGATTTAAAGTACAACAATTGTACCATAAAGTTTTCTTGAAACTGAATTGGGTTGATGAAATGTGAATGGAGTAGGAAGAGTGCCAAGAGTGGAGGCGAATGCGCAGAGCATTTGGGACAGTGTTTGATGCTGAGAACCCTCCAAGGGGTGACATAAAGTTAAGGTTCCAATTGAGTGGTAATGCTGAACAGTATTGGGTGCAATCCAAGAATGTTATCTCTGCTGATTGGGAGGCTGGAGCTGTTTATGACTCACAAATTCAACTTGGTTGAAAGGAAAGCACACTTTCTGATTTCACCAATGTAGATGGTGACTAGATTACTAGTGTTTTGTTGTTTATGGATTGTGAAATTCTGAGAATGTTCCTTTGTGTTGGGGACAAGAACTGTGGGAATTCATAATATGAATAAAAATAAAAAGTGCTTGCTCTGTTAATGTTAATAAGAATTCCTTCAACATTGTTATGGTTGAAATTAAACTGATAGGCCATGCACATATGACATTGGCAAAGTATGCTACTTCAATTTGTCACTTAAATTAATATATAATGCCTCCAAAAGATTACAAGAATGAGTTCCGTGATTAACAATCTCATTAAATAAAAAAATTAAGTAAATCTTTAAATTAATCGTTCAAATAAGAACCTTATTAAATAAAAAAAAAAAGTTTTGGATCTAATGTGACTTTATGATCTCATATGACTCATACATCATTGTAAGTGAATCTCCCTGTTCTATTACCCGTACAAAAAATCCCGACACTCAGACAAGCATGCATTGTTATTGATTATCCTCTAAACAAAAACGTGGTGGTATTGCTAATATAACAATATAATTAGAGTAACTGTAATTTAATTTATAAAACAACTTTATTTTATTTTATTTTTGATTAGTAAATACTTGTTTATTCAAACTGAGTCTGTGGATAGAGATATAGACATCAAGAACAGTAGTTGCTGAAATTCAAGTTGGAATTTGTTTGATATTAATGAAGTTTGCACTAGGCTACAAAAAACACGATTCTATTGATCAATACATCCTGCCAGTACATTCAGCAGAACCACAGTAACAATACTTCCTTTTTATATTACCATCAGAATCGCGGACTTGATCTAGTTGGTAATTGTAATCGTAGGTCAGCTCTTGCAAAGGAGGAATGTTATCAGCAGCAAAGAACATTATGTGAGGCATTCTGGTGTCATGGTGATCATAAAGGACGTTCTGTGCAATTATATTAGGTGAGCAACTATGGTTAATGAATCTCCCTATATTGCCAAACTCAGCAGCATCAATAGTAAAACCACCATCCTTCACAACATCGCAGGAACTTGTCTGTGCATCCGGCATGAGAGTCGAAAGTCCATCCCAGAGAGTACTGTTGCTGCAGTTATTTCCAATATCAAAAAGATACTCATCATTACCTGCCCTTAGTTCAGCTTCCTTTTCTTCAAGAAGCTCCCCTATATATTCACAGATATAACTTCCTGAAGGGATTGAACTCAGGGATCTCACACCCCATCCCCTTGACTGGGTTTTAAATATTTCAAGTTGAAACTTTATGCCAAGTTGGCTGACTCTATTGTAGCACGTTGAAGGACACTTACAAGTAGGTCCACACTCATAGACTAGAGGCTTTGCTTGTACAATAGCCCCATTGTGATTGAATGGAATCTCTCCCCCATTCTTCACTACGCACGAACATTTTTCCACATCTGAGCATCCATTAATACAATCACATCCTTCGGCAGGAAGGAGATGGAATTTGGGGTATATCATGCTAGTTATGTAATTAAACGGAGGAGGTTTATCATCATCTATGGTGTTCACGGCGCATATTGGAATTCGTTCCTTTCCAAGAGAAATATCAGCAACACATACACCTTCTCTAGTTTTGAACTTTTTAGATTTCTTCACTTCTCTAAAAGGAAGCTCTGGTTGACCAGGTTCTCTTAGCAGTCGAAATTTAAAAATTTTCTTCCCATGTGGTCCGTGTTCATCCCAACCTGCCTCGACTACATACAGCCCATCATAAACATAAGTCCTGCATTTTGCATCCACTGACTCACAGCCACGAATTACTCTAACAGGATTCTTTTCAATACTACTGTTCATCAAAGCAAGATTGCCCCGCTCAAGCTTCTGATCTTCAGGTTCTTTATCACTGTTCATCACATTTCCACCCTGCCCTGTATATGTCAATACATCCGAATTATCCAAATCGTCAGCATAGCCCCCTGATGCAACAATACTGGTTGCAAGGACCTTACCGTTGTGTCGCACATAATCTATGCCACCTTGAATTGGACGATGAAGGCCAACTATATTAAGCTCCACTCTATATTGAAATTCATCGCCAACTTCAACACCAGGGACACAGCCTAGTATTTGCTTGCCTGTGTTGATATATTTCCCATGCTCCTTGAGGATCTTTGAAGCAACTAAATCAACTCTCTTATTATTTGCTCGCTCATTTAACTTTGATTCTACTTCCTGTAGAAGCTTTCTACAAATAACTTGAAACAACCGTAATGTTTCCCTCACTTTTTTTCGGGTCACATTTGGGTCATTCTCATCACCAGTGAAATTAGAATGAGAAGAGGGAGTAAGGTTTACATCAAACTCATTTGATCTCAGAACAATTTGAAGAGGGTCAACATTTTCATTAGGGTTAAGATAATCCTCCTTTTCCCAAAGTACTAATTCACCCATACCTTCAGAAGCAGGACTTCCCTTTTTCTTTTTCAAAGGCTTCTTTTCAGAATCATTCAACAAGCCACTATACTCTGTTCTAGAACTATCAGGCAATGCAAAAGAATCCCCTTTCTTTCTCTTGCCTTTACTATTACCAGCAACCAACTTCAATTTGGAGGTACCTTTATCAGACCTCCACGGACATTCTGAATCAGTCATCAAACCTAGTATTACTTTCCTCTGTGATGTGACCTGCAATCTATTAAAATTGCCTTTCAACTTATGCTTAGATTGAGATATACTCGAAGGCTTTGTCTCATCCCTATTTTTCTCTTTTACCACCGTCTTAGAATTTATTTTGATCTGATGATGATTACTTGTTTCAGGGGGTGATGCATACTTTTCTCTTTCAACTTCAGGTGACTTTTTCATCTCAGACGATGGACTACAGGCACGCAGCTTTTTCAATCTCTCTGCAGAATGTCTTTCAGAATCAAGTTGATCGATATCAACAAGCTTTCTCTTGCAATTATATTCATCCTGAATATTACTTTTACCTTCTTTTACATCAGTAGTTGCTACTTTTTTCAACGGATTGTCATCTACAGCCAGGTTCTGTTGACCTTCTGTCTTGTTATTCAAAGAAGAGGTCCCCTCTAGACACACATGTTTGTCCTTACCCAGACGTGGAGCATTACGTCCACATAAAGGAGGGAAGTTTCTAACAGCTGAAACTTTTCTTTGTGGAAGATACCTTCTAGTTATAGGCTCCACCATACAAGCACTGGAAGCAGATATATTATCAATGGATAATAAGTGTTTTGAATCATCAGGCACAGCCATCTCAACCACTGGTGAAGACGACTCCAACACATATGAGGAGTCACATTTTCCAGTGTTTGCAGTTCTTGCAAATTCTGTATTCAGAGTTTCGTGGTCCATTAAAGGTACTTCTGCAGGTTTATCTTCTGCAGTAGGGCCATCCACTAGACGAGATGAGACCACGGGGTTTTCCTTATTCAAACCACAGTCAGTTGTTCGCTCACCAGTCACTTTTGCCAGTTTATCTTCTGCAATACACCCATTCACTTGATGTGATGAGACCTCGCGGTTTTTCAGACTCAAACTGCAGTCCCCTGTTTGGCCAAGCTTCACTTCTGCAGGGTTATCTTCTGGAGTAGACCCATCTACTTGATGAGATGAGACCACAGGGTTTTCCTGATTCAAACTACATTCAGTTGTTCGCCCAAGAGTCACTTTTGCAGCTTCATCTTCGGTAATATGTTCATCCACTCTATGAGATGTGTCTACAGGGCTTTCCTTGTTCAAACCACGATCAGTGGTTTGGCTATTAGTCACTACTCCCGGTTTATCTTCAGCAGTAGATTCACAATCATTTATTTGTCTAGTAGTCACTATTCCCGGTTTATCTTTAGCAGTAGATCCATCCACATGATAAGATGAGACCATGTGGTTGTCCTTATCCAAACCACTGTCAGCTGTTGGGCCAAGAGTCTCCATAAGAAGAAAACCTTTTACCTCCGACTGCCAAACATCATTTTCACAGGTGCAACTTTTCACGCCCGCTAAATGTTCACCATTCTTAACCTCAACAATTGTACCATTAATAGGACCACAACCTGCAGTATTTATATTTGATACTTCATCAATCCTTGAAGCATATGGTCCACACCCATCAGGAAAATCACGAGTGGCGGAAACTTTACGCCGCTTAAACACTGGCCTAACGGGGGAAGTGGCCCCACTTTTCATCAATGAGCCATATCTTTCTTCGTTCGAGTGACCATTATTTTCTGGAGTTGCCATTTCGCTCTATGACTTCGGATAGAGCAAAATTTCAAACTCCCATTCTCTCAACAAGAGATAGAAAGTGCACTGTCAAAAAGTGTTCAAATTAGAAAAAAGAAAGCAACGAATGTTTCCATATAGATTAACAACTCAATCATAAATTTCATGGGAAGAATTAAAGTGCAAAATGGTCGTTTAGAAAAAACTAAACTAGTTGCTTTAGGAAGCACGGACACATCTAAAAAGCAGTCTATCAAGAAGTCAAATACTTGTTGGACACAACATGCCTTCATGATATGTTGGACACTTCTCAACAATGTTGCAAGTAAAAAAATTAATATAAACTCTAGAGAGAGAGAGAGAGTAATGTTATGAGGCCAATTGGAGCAAGGGCAAAAGTGGGAAAAAATGATAATGATCAGGGAAATTCTGTTATGACCTAATTGACATGTTTCTGCAGAAAGGAGGAAAAGTGTTAGGGAAAAATAACTAACTCCAAGTTGAACAATTTTGTTTGGGACTGGAAATAAACATTTAGGGCATGAAAAATATTGATAGAAGACGGGATAGTAGAGGACTTCTTCTTCTTTCTTTGAACCTTCTTTGTAAATAATATGGCCATCTCATCATACGGATAGCCATATTCTCCCTTTCATTTCATTAATAACACTAGACACCGCTAAGGCGTTATTGCTCCGTAGAATGAAGGCTCTAGATTCAAGTCTCAGTTGCACAAAGAAGGCACGCCAAACAGGAGCTGACCTCACCTCAATAATTTAGAGGACCATCAATTACCCACAATAAAGACCATGAGCAACCATGATACTTTTCCCAAACAACCCTTTCTCCCAAGGTCATGTCATGTCCATGTCCAATTGTAAGCAGTGTTGGGTGAAAGAACGGTGGTGGTGGATAGACAAAGCAGAGCAGACACACAGAGTTAGAGCAGGGAGAAAGTACTGTGAGATAGTGGGTGTTCAGAAGACAAGAAAGGTTATCACATTGGTATCAATTAGCTTGGGGGATGATGGTGACAATCAAGGAATTGGAAAACCACATGGATTCTTATGAAAAAATGCAGAAGTCCATTGATGGATTTACAGGCATTGCAGACATCCAAGAACGGATCCAGTGAGGAGAAAATCCGAGAAAAGATGTCGATTGTAGGATCTTCAATGATGGAGTGTGCACAAATACCATTTCCTAACTTTTATGGGTCAAACTTTCGCGAATGGAAAGCTGAGGCAGTTTGATCTGGAACGGACACCAGAGGTGCAACAGACTAGGTTGTTGTTTTATCCATGGATGGTAAGGCCTTTGTGTGGCAGCAACATTACAAACAGAGTCCCACTAACAAATACAAATCGTAGCAGCACATTACTCAAGATGCTGGTAATTGTTTTGATCTGGCATTGTTGATCCTATTGCTAACTTAGCAAAGTTAAAGCAAGAAGAAGACTTATTAGAGTATTTGGAAAAGTATGATATGTTGTTAGTTAGGGTGGTCATTTCAAAAGAATTAGATAAGTTTCTTTTGTCTGGACAATTCATCACTCATGCTTCGTGAAGTGGAGTGCGAACCACCTTCAGTTTCGACTTCGCCATCTCCGTCATCGTTCCTCTGTCCTCGCCTATGTTTTCATCTTTTGTAAGATCAACACCGACGAGACCTGTTACGTGAGATGATTAAATTTCTCAACTCCACTAGTTGTTGTTCGGCCTTCCATACGCTTTTCCATTGTGTTTCTCGTAATCACCATGCACTTCCTCTGAATACCACTTGATAGAACCCAATAAAACAGTAAAAGGAATTTGAAAGACAAAATTCAATGTATTATTTCAATATTCTCAAAACAGAGAGGTCTAGTAACTCTTGTCCCATCCCAGACCAACCTATACTCTGGTTTTCCTTCCAAAATACCAGCCCCCTCTTCCTTTATGACCCTCTCTCTCCTATACCCCCGATCCTCTCTCCTTCCCTCCTCACAGCCACGTAGGCAATTTTGTTGCAACCCAATCAGTGAGTGTGTGTCTGTGGACCCCAAGTAATGGGCTTCCATTTTCTCCTCTTGTACACCTTTTGGGCCTTCCTAATTTGCCCTTCTATTTTAATGTTTGTATAAGTCTGGATTAAGAATAGAGTTAGAAAGTGCAGTCCATGTTCATAGTCCTAAGACAGTCCAAGCTGACAGATATGATCATCTTTCTCTTTGCCCAACAGGAATTATCCTAATACTACTTTAAATCAACAATCTACTTTGAGTGGAACACATTCTGCAACTGTAACAGGTTGCACGTGATCAACTGCTCAATCTTTAACTCTGTAAACACGTGAGTGAAAGGATTGCCAAGGATCGATGTTGGTTTTGTAGGAAAAAATGAATAAAGATCACAAACAATTGTAAAGTATGGGATAAGCTAAATGTTATATCTGTGGCACAAGATCAGATGTATGTGAATCTTTCAGGCGATGCAGATAGTGAACAAGACACTGATATGATTGCAAATAGTTTGGATATTCATGCTTCGCAAGGAATTAGGTGATGACAGATCTCTAGTGAAAAGCATTATAAAGAGTTTGTAAACAAAATTTATATCCTGTAGTTGTTAGGTAATTCTGGCTTAGGAAAACAAATTGTGTTGGAAGCCAGAATTATACATAAGATTTGTTTTGTTTTATAAACAATAAGTATTTTAGTTTTCTGTATCCTCTACAATCTCTCTTAAGAATTGTGAGTGAGTGTGTCGGGATACAAATCCATGACTGAGAGCAGCGTCAGCAGATAAAGTCGGAGGGTGGAAAAGTGGTGGAAAAGTAGTGCGGGATAGCGGGTATTCAGAATACAAGAAAGGTTACCACACCAATACACTCATGCACACAACCTTGTCATCTAAAACAAACAAAAGGAACAAAAGGCGTACAAAATTGCAGTTGAACATCATTCAACACTGCATTGTACTTTCAATTCTCGGGGATACATTTTTCCCCTTCTAAAAAGATTGAAGTAAAACCCTGTAATCTATGCGCGGATAAACAGGAAGACGATCAAAAAATAGAGATAATAGTAGAAAAAATACAGTAAACGCAAAATAGATGAATGCTATGATATAAAAAACATCATACCTTGGACGAAATCCCTGGTTGAGAGGAGAAATAAGGATGGGTCCCTACGAGTGTGGACGATGAAAACCGAAAATCAGAAAGCCGCAGTTCTTAGTTCTGATGACTTCCTGCAACAGTAAAATTGAAATTGACGGAAGAACAGAGAGAGAAAATCGAAAACAAAGATTGTGTGAAATGAAGATGGTTACTTAGAGGAACCCTCGAAATTATGAAATTATTGGGAATGGGAGATAGAGAATCAGGAATGCAAGAGTCTCATAGAGTCTCATACCTGCTCTGATCAATTTGTAGACAGACACATGTTGGTGTTTCTATATGGTTTGTATTTTTTATTTTTTATTTACTATATTTTAAAAATGTTTAAATATTTGATAATTCCTGATCTTTTTCAAAAACATTAAATTGTAACGGTACGATTTTGATTAACTGATACATATCAAAATCTTCCTATCAAAAATAACATGGTTAATCTGCTAGTCATGTATTATTTTAATGTTATATTAGATTTTAACACTAATAGTTAATATCAAAATAAAAAGATGTTTTAATACAATCTTTTATATTAAAAAGATTTTAACACTAATTTTAATATATATATATATATATATATATATATATATATATTAATTTCTATGTTGTTTTCAAAGATAAATTATAAAAAAATTATCCTTAAATGAAAGTTATTGAACAATGATAAAGAAAACAAAGTTATTCATGGTATTCTTTTCATTTTTGTTTATAATTTTTAATGTTTTTATTTTCCATTTTTAATAAGTTTTTTTTAAATGGTATTTAAATAATTTTACTTCACTTTTTGTTACAATGTTCAAATTATTGTAGGAATGAAGTATAATAATTTTTTTTTAATTCAAAATATACTAAAGACAAAAAAAGTGAAAAATTTAAATACACTTTACATTTTTCTTTAAATACTTATTCAACTTTTTTATTTTTCTTTATGATTTAAATATTACTTTTATTGTTTAAAATAACTGATTTTAATATAGTGATGATTTTAACATGGTGTTTCATATTTTAAAAAAAAATTTATGGTATAATTTGTAATGTCAATGTTTGATAATTATTAAAATGTGAAATTAAATTTAATAATTTCTCTAAGATTTAACTTAATTTGTTAACTGACTAATATGCACATGCTAAAACTGTTTTGGTTTTTAAATTTAAAAAAAAAATGTTTTCAAAGTATTATGATAAAAGAATTATTTTATTTAAAAAATATAAGAAATAAAAAGGTTTAGTAATTATTTTAAAATATTTACTATATTCAAAGATCTTCTAAGAAATAAAAGGGTTTAGTAATATTTTTAAAGATTTGTTTTATTTAATAAATTTTCTAATATATGAAATTTGGTGAATAATATTTGAGTTAAAAAAATATTAAACAGATTTTTTAATTGATAAAGTAGTTATAAGGGTTGTATAATCATAATTAGATTTCGAAAATATATTTCATAAATATAGAAATATATGTAAATTGATTATTTAGTTTATATTCTCTTAGAAGATAAATAAATTTTTAGGTTGAGAGTTTTCCTATAAGTATGTAAGTTGGGATAATAGTAAGGCACTCATATTCAAAGTTTTTTGTGGTTTAAAGACTGAAATGTAGGAGGTTTTTTAAAGAGACACTTTAGTGATTTTGAAACGATTTTGAAAAAAAAAAACGTAAAGAAGAGGTATGAAGTTAAAAGTGAAGGTTAAATGGTTGAGTTCAAACATTTGAATATAGGTAAGGGAATTTAAATTTTTTTTTCTGGTTTGTTTTTATGCTTCTAAAGGTATGTTGAGATTGCGTTAATGATGGTTGTAGGGGGAGCAAACTTCCTTTCTTGTTTGTGCCTGTGTTTAAATTGTTTTATGGTGGTTGTAAAGGGAGATAACTTGCTTTCTTGTTTGTGCATGTCTTAATATTGTGTTATGGTGGTTGTAAGTTAGGGGCCTAATATTATTAGATTATTGGTTTCTTGCTTTCTTGTTTGTTGGTTGTTTTGGTTTTTTTCTTTGTGTGTGTAGACATAGTGAATTTGTTAATGGTTATTTGGGAATTTGTGTTTTAATTGTATATGTGGTATAATTATATGATTGGTGTGTTATGTGTTTGTGTGAAAATTCGTGTGTATGATTGTATGATTGATGTGTTATGTGTTTGTGTGAAAAACTTTGTATATTATGGATGTGTTATGTGTTTTTTATTAGAAATCCTTTGTGGACCATGATATATTATGGACTTGTATAAGTCTCTACGTGAGCACGAGTGGACTTTATATATCTCTATCAAAGCACGATTGTAAGTCTTTGTGTCAACACAAATGAGTCTTGTAAGTCTATGTACGAGCACGACGAGTGAGTCCTGTAAGTCTATGTATGAGCACGAGTGGACTATGTAAGTCTCTGCGTGAGCACGAGTGGACTATGTAAGTCTCTGCGTGAGCACGAGTCGACTATGTAAGTCTCTGCGTGAGCACGAGTAGACTATGTAAGTCTCTGCGTGAGCACGAGTAGACTATGTAAGTCTCTGCGTGAGCACAAGTGGACTATGTAAGTCTTTGCGTGAGTACGAGTGGACTATGTAAGTCTTTGCGTGAGCACGAGTGAATTATATAAATCTCTGTGTGAGTGGGCTATACAAGTCTCTGTGTGAGCACGAGTGGACTCTATAAGTGTCTGTGTGGGTATAAGTAATCTTTCTGCATAGGTGGCGTAGCAAGTAGCCCTACATAGGTTGAGATATCTAGCAAGTTTTGTTGTGTGAGTGAGTAGGTGCTCTATGTGAGCAAATAATAAATGGTTTTGTAGGAACGATTAACTAAAACTCTATGAGAGAGAGTAATAATTTGTAGTTTAACATATGCAAAATATTTGATAGTTTAGAGTTTGGTAGCAACTTTATACGAGATTATGTGGTAACATATGACTTAGGAGTCTGGCATCTTTGTGCTAAGACATTATTTTCTTATGAGTATGTGTTATTGTGGGTGTGTTGGAAATTGTTGTGGAAATTATGTGGATAATTTGATATTATGTGTGATGTAATTTTCAATATGAAGGTTATGTGTTGTTTATGTTATTTTATCCTTCTATATGTTGTGTTTGTGTTTAATTGTGATAATTGTATCCATGAGAGTAAATAATTGTACAAATGATAAAGAAAATGTACAATAGAGAGATGAAAGTTACGAGAGCGGTTGTTGATTAGGTGATTAGGGATGGTGAGACACTACAAGAAAATGACTCTTTAGTAATTAATTTTAGTGACCAACAATTGTTAGTCATTATAATGGCCAATTTAGTTACCAATTTACAAAATAAAAAATTATTGGTTACAAAAATTTATTGATCTACATTTTATAGTTTTATAGATTGAATATTTATTTTCTAAATCTAGATTTTCAAATATAGATAATCCAAAAAATTCAATTCAATTTTTTAATCTAAATATTTAGTTGGGTTAATCTATTATGAATGAAAAATTATAAGTGATATCTAAATTGGTTTTTAAAATTTAGTTACCAAAGTTTTGGCTAATAAAGTAAACTGGTCACTAAATATTAGCGACTTTGATTTTTGCTATCAAAAGAATTGATTTATAAATTAGTCTCCAATTAATTAGTGACCAATATAGCGATCAATTATAACTTTTTATTCATAATGTTGATTATTTTAATAACAAAAAAAGATTATTTTATAAATTAATATCTAAATTAATAATTATAATGGTTAACAACTTTTGATTTCTAAAATTAGTTCATAACGCATATATTTTTTTGGAGTAAGTATACTATTTTTTAGGATGGTATTATGGTTAAAAAGGTTAGACTTGTTATACAGTGAAGCTTTAGGTTTTAACTTTCTACATCCCACAATTTATTTGTACACTCTTCAAAACTTCATAATGGTATTTTGTTTTCTGTGAAATTGACTTCATGTTTCAGAATTTTATTGGAACAAGCTTTTTGAAAATCTTAAAACAAAATTTTCAGAACAATGATTTTCGAAATAAAATCATGGAAACATATGAAAAACATTTTGAAATAAATTTTTCGGAACATAATTTTTGGAATGAGTTTTTTTCTGTATTTTTTTTTTCTTTTCCTTTTGCAACATTTTTCCTCTCTTTTTCTTTATCTGCAAGCAACGATGATGGCAAATGCACGGCGATATACGATTGTATTGTAGTGGCGTTGGCAATAACATGATGTCGTGGAACAATAATTAAGGATATTTGAACTTTTTCTTTTATTATGGGGTGTAGGAAGCAATAGCCATAGGTTTTTTAAGTTGTACTCGAAAATACAAATTTTGTTATGAATTAATGATTGTCCATTGATTTGATACATTTACTCATATGATTCATTACTCTTTATGGTATATATTTGTATTAACTAAGTTGATTTGTTTCCTTTATGGATTACATATTGTATCTATAAATAGGACTCTTCCTATCAATAATAAGACACAGATGAGTTGCTCCCTATTCTCTCATTCTCTATTTTCTATTGTTTCTTCTCTATTATCTATTATTATCTTTGTTATTCACTTTATTTCATAACACGTTATCAGCACGATGTTCCAACCAATTGAGGAGTAGTGGAAGTTGTTTCTCTCCAATGA
>Ga0214542_1006488_pt1 | contig 21299 bp, 10 predicted proteins | sample CNSS1metaG_FD_160096 | JGI IMG/M metagenome (GOLD analysis project Ga0214542, IMG submission 160096) | Root nodule microbial communities from cowpea collected in UCLA plant growth center, Los Angeles, California, USA - CNSS1 | ecosystem: Host-associated > Plants > Roots > Nodule | place: USA...
CTAAGTTGGAAAATGATAGATGGAAAAGCAATATTAAGATTTATTAAAATAATTAAAATAATGATGCTTACAATTGCCATATTTTACATGTAATATATGGCAGTTTAAAGATTGATAGTTAAAATCGGTCATATTTTACATGTAGAATATGACAATTCTTAAATTGCCGTATTATGTTGTAAAAAGCGACGGTTTTAAACAACTGTCATATTAAAATTGTCGCAATTTACATTATTTTTTGTAGTGGGTGGATTGGCATGAGACTTGAATCACTAGTGCAGGGAAGAGATTTTGCTGCGGTTGTTTAGGCTTTTTGGCTTCAGTTTTATACCTGAGGCATATGCCAGCGAGGTAAAAAAATATATGTTTATGCAATGCGAGGGTTACTGCCTTGGTTCTGGAGGGAATCGAAGCCTAATGTGCATCGCAAATTTAAAAAAAAAAAACTTTATGACCCAATAACAACGTCACACGTAGCCATGATCCTTGTACACATACCTACACCAACCACAGTGTGTCACATCATCATCTTCAACCTTCTCCCAAATCAGACACCCTAGCCACCACTCAAACCCTAAATGTCGTTAGTGTGTCGTCACCACCATCTTCGACCACCGCATCATGCTGGAACAGCTTCATGACGCCTTCATTCATCTCGCCGGCGATGCAAAACAACTTCTTTTCACCACCATATCTGAATGGAAAACGTGAAACATCCAACAGCTAACCACCGTGAGTCAAATCGCGACTTCGACACACATCAACGTTCGAAACCCACAGGAGAGATTTAAAAAAGAAGAAGCATATTCCTACAAGCGATATTTAATGACGACAATGGAGGCGACTTCGCAACCTCTACAACGACAACATTGGAAGAGGCCCGCACTACGGAGAAGGCTCGTTCAACGGCGGACCGGTGGTGGACACTACAAAATGCACTCCTTGAGTTTTGTTCTCATAATGCCATGTCATGTGTTGTGTTGTTTCCATTGAAGCAAACATTCTTTGTAATCTTGGAATTATAGACAAGTAAAACATAGATTTCAATGGAATTGGTTTTTTTTGCCTTCTTCCTGCATGGATTGTGTGATATCGAGCTTGTCCACAAAATTTGCATTCAAGTAAGGATGCATCATTTTTGCCATTATCGTTGTCATAAAAAAGCATACACCCATTAACACAACAATCAATCTTCTTAGACTCTAATCCTAACTTTGAAACTAATCTCTTGGCTTCATAATAATTCTTTGGCAAAGAATTATTTGGTGGTGTTAGATCTAAATAGATTTTTGCCATATTGTCTAATGCTTGGTTGGGAATGTTCCAATTAGATTTGCAAGCCAATAGTCTAACGCATACTGATAGTTTCGACTCTGTTACCCCTTCAAATACAGGTTGATTTGCCTCTGCCAATAAATTGTAAAACCTCTGAGTGGCTTCGTTTGGAGACTCTTCTAAACGGCTATTGTCTTGTTCTTCAAATGAAGGATGTCGATTAAGAGCATCATTCACCATTTCTTGCATATACATAAATTGATCCATCTCAGAGGTGTGTGCAACAGTACTTGAACTATGAAGGCAATTTTCTTGTGCAGTCAAATCAACAGAGGCCATTTCTTCACCATGAAATGTCCAAATCTTGTAATTTGGCATGAATCCTTTTTGGTATAGATGAACTTTAACCACCTCGTCTTTTAAAATTTTAGTGCATTGGCACTTTAAGCATGGACATCTAATCCCTCCATCAAGAGCATAATATTTATATTGTCGAGCCGTCCAAACAAAGTCTTCAACTCCTATGATAAAATCTTCCTTTAAACCTCTTCTTCTAGGATAACAACGGTCATACATCCAACCACGATGGATGGGAACTTCGGCCATGTCCTGGGACAAGCCAAAGGAGGAAAATGTTATGTTACACTATGCTAGTGCAACAAAGTACAATTATCAAACATGAGACTTAAGTAATAAACCTATTACTACTTAAGCTCATGCATGTAGAAGGCAAAGATAGAGGGTGCACGAATAATTTCTTCATTTTAGCACACCTCTAGTTAACTTGATTTCAAATTTTGCACCAATTTTATAGTATTATTTTAGTCCAATAGCAATTCACATATACAATTGGATGAGAAATTCGACCATGTCCTAGGACAAATCAAAGGAGGAAAATGTTATGTTACACTGCATAAGTGCAACAAAGGACAATTATCAAACATTAGACTTAAGTAATAAACCTATTACTACTTAAGCCCATGCATGTAGAAGGCATTTGATTTGAAGGTAGTATACTTGATTTCAAGGTAGCAATTAAATAAAGCAATTAGTATTTGTTGTAATCATACTTCAATCATATATATTCAAACAACAAGAAAAAATTTACAATGAAAGCTACATACCAAAAACACCAGAGAAGGGTTGAGGAATTAGAAAAGAAGATAGTCAATGTACCTGCAAAAGAAGAAGCCATTTAGAAAGTTGACTAAACTTTGACTTTTTTATTTGAACCTTAAATACAAGTGTAAACTGATGGAGAATGTTTAGGATGCTTCAATACACGTATTATAATTAACAGAAGAAAGGTGGAGAAAACATCACAACTCAGAATTAACAAGGTAATTCGAGTTTGCCTAGTCAAAACCAAGAAAAGAACTAGAAATTGGCAAAAATGAGCTAAGGCTACCAAATTAGTAAGGGAATTGATAAGCAATGATGCAAACACAATCTAATTTGTATAAGAATGATGAAAACTTAGGCCAAAGTGAGGAATAAGATGGCACACGAAAATTCATATGTGGAGGCAATTTTATGCATAAGTAGTCTACCACTCACAACTTGATTAATGCTTTTCTCATTGATATAGAGTTACTAACTTTGTGGCTTAGTTTGATGTAGAAACAGTGATCCCATGGCAGAAAATGCAGCTGAAATAGTGGCCTAAACAAGCACTAAATTGGATGAAAAGTTGCTAAGTTGACTAAGAGTTGACTTTTTGCATTTTTGCTCTAATATGATAACTATGAAAACTGGTAAAAACAGCACCAAGAACCTACTCAACAAGCTTAAAATGACAAAAGGAACCTAAGAAATAACTCAAAACTGAAATTCTACATAAAACTCAAAGTTTCACTAACTAAAACCTCTGAAAAAACTCTAAAACTAGGCTAAAAACTATGGTTATGCTAAATCATGGGTAGAAGTGGATAGAAACTACCTAGACAAGTTTAAAATGACTTAAGAAAACTTAATCCTAACACACAAACTGCCTCCGAACAGATTTACACAAAATCACTACCTAAAACCAAGACTAGTCTACTAAATTAAGTATTTTCTATGTGCATGTACTACCCTAACCTATGCAACTTTAATCTAACTATCCACACAAGTTTCTAATGCCAAAATATGACTACAAAACAGCTCACACGACTAAAAATAACAACAACTCGAAATTTAAGTCCTTAAGACCTAAAACTACCACTAAACTATGCTAAAATTGTGAAAATTAAGAAATTAAGTACACTAGTGCATATAACTCGTATAAATGTGAACATATCAGCATTGGTTTGTGAGTTGTGAAAATGGACATGGTTGTTTTGTTGGGAAAACAAAAGGGTGAAGGTGAGTAAGAGTGATTATGGATAAGAGAGAATGGGTGGGGCCACCATTAAAAGTTCCATATAAACATAAGAAATGACAATCCTATATACGACTAAAATCAAATTTGGAAACTGCATAGGTTGTTTTCTGCAGCAAATTATTATGAGTTTGTGCAAAAAAACCCAAACACAAAACACTAGAAAGTAATCTTTTTGTCATCATCAACCACATGCCATGATAAGAGTTAAACATGATTAGGCTAATGCACCAATAATGAAAACAAGCCAAAGTTGGCGTTTCCAAGTCAAGTACAAATAATTATCATAAAATTAAGCTTCTAATCACAACAACATGCTCTATCACATTCAATTCAATTCAGATGCTTCAAATCACAACAGCAACATGCTCAATCACATTCGATTTAATTCAGAGATGGTTCAAATCACATTCAATTCATATGCATATCACATTCAATTCACATCACACTCAATTCAGATTCAATTCAGATGCAAGCAGTGGCAAGAAAAATTAATGGAACACGGGTACCTCCACGATGGCCCAACAACACCAAACCCCTACGGTGAGAGCGCCTCGACGGCCGGAGTGTCTCAACGATCGGAGTAGCTCCAAACACAGCACCCTCCTTCCACAGAAACCCCTTCTTCGCAGAAATCCCCCACTCACGCGAAAGTCCAATTCGCAATGGGAGGACGCACGCGACAACATTACCGGAAGGAGGCCGTCACGACGCCGATTGCGAGTGGCACGACAGCGGAAGTCGCAGCAGCAACGGGTGGCGACAATGGCAGCGACTATAGTGATGCCCTATGCGGAGAAGAACTGCGTTTTGAAATTGGGGAGGCCCGCGATAGTGTTACTGGAAGGAGGTCGGAACGGCAGCGATTGGGTATGGCGTGGCAGCGACAGTGGCAGCAGCAAGGGGCCACAACAAGGGCAGGAACAGGGGCGGGAACGGGGGCGACGATTTTAGTTTGGAGAAGAAATGGTGAAGTGGTGAGTTTCGCAATGGGGAGAAATGGATTTTTTTTAAGTTTAATCTGTGAACTTATCGACGGATCAATCTGTCGGCCACCTGTCGGTAATTGTCTCCTCACCTTACCGACGGATAAATCCGTCGCCAAATCTCCCCTGTGGTTTTACCGACGGATATTTCCGTCGTCATATGTTTGTTGTGTTATTACCGATGGATATTTCTGTCGGTATTTTTCCCACTCTAGATCTGTTGCTAAATCCGTCGGTAAATCATAGTTACCGACGGCTATTTATCCGTCGGTATTGGTTCGTCGGTAATTAGCATATTTCTTGTAGTGGGAGAGGCGAAATTGTAGCTACGTGGAAGAAGGAACCTTTGCATTTTCCAACAATGGCATTCGAAAATGGAAGAAAGAAAAATGAACGTTACTCTACACGAAGAAGACGAACATTGATGCGATTTCTTTTAAACCCTAAGAAGGCTTATTGCCTCGATTGATTTTAAACTGAGGCATAAACATCTATCTGCTTCGGTTAGATGTGACCTGGGGCATATTCCACTCGAAAAGCAATCAAATATGCCTCGATTAAAATAGACCTAAGGCATAAACATCTATCTGTCTCGATTAGATGTGACTCGAGACATAAAAGTCAACCACCAATTTAAAAATATCAATGCAGTGAAAAAAATAAAAATTTTGGGGGGTTTATGCCTCAGTTCTAAGTACAACCGAGGCATAAAAATTCGAAAAAATTATAAAAGTGCCACCGCATTTTTATATACCTTGATTGCAGGTGAACCGAGGCATATAGAGCATTGTAAAAAATCCATTATGCATTAGTGAATGATTGAGATGACATGTGGAGATTATTGGTAAAAGAGTTTAAAGGGAAACTCTTGGTGATGGTGGTTAGTGCATACCTTGATATAAGAGATGTCTAGATAAAGGAAGGTATCCTGAACTCTAATAATCGTTCACACTCACATAGAGCAAAATGATTTATGTGGTGAGAGTGGTAGGAGGTCCTAGTCTTGGGACATATTGGGCCTAAGACATTAGAGGATTAACCATGTGTGTGATTGGGTGATAACCCCTTGCGTCTAGACTCTGTAGAGTTTAGAAACCAGGACAAGTGCATACTTCCTTTAGAATTCTATATCAAGAGTATGATACGGATAATCGGGTCAAAGAGTCCTGTATTTGTTTGCCTTCACATGATTTGGGTGTTTACTGCTTTATATGATTTTAATCTGATTTAGCTTTTATTTGCCCTGTAACATGATTAAAAAAAATTTTACTCTAGCTTACCTTGTTTGTTTGGTGTATGCCTTTTGTTTTTCCCTTTTGCGATGATCAATTAGATGGTATGAGCAAATGCAGAAACCCCTGGCGGTCATCAGGATGATGGGAGTGCTACGATTTAGATGAATCATGCTTTGGTGTTGGCTCATTACTGAGCCCCTTTTTGGAAGAACAATAATTGTTTTAATTCTCTGCTCTTTGGGCAGTTCTTTTGCGTACTATTAACTTTTATGTTCTGTTAGTGGCCATTGTTTTGTGCCTTAACTTTCATTCCAAGTATATTTTGGATAATTGTAATAGTTAGTACGTGTATGCTTCATGTCGTGTGCTCTTTTATATTATAATCATGTGATGTTCCTCCATCAGTTGTAGGAGAATATGATTGGTGCTCTAGTGTACAATCCTCACCCCCAACCTCCACCCCCTGAATGGAGCTTGGAGGATTTCTTGAAACATCAGCCGACCAAGTTTGATGGCAAGATAAGTCCCAATCAGGTGGACCAATGGATGAAAGATATGGAGTGCATCTTTGATTCCAAGAGGTGCTTGGATGAGAGCAAACTTGCTTTTCACTGTCTACACTCACAAGGGAGGCTAAGCATTGTGGGCCAACATGAGGTTGGTCATGGAAGAGAAACATGAACAGATCCCCTGTGAGGCCTTCAAAAGGAAGTTTTTGTCTGAATACTTTCCTGATAGCGTGAGATACGCTAAGGAAGTAGAGTTCCTTCAATTGGCCTAGGGAGACAAGTCGGTGGCTGAGTATGCTGAGAGGTTCAAGCATTTGGGGCGCTTCTACACCATGCCACTAGATGAGGAGTGGCGATGCAAGAATTTTGAGAATGGCCTTCGAGGAGACATCAGATTGATGGTGGCACCACTCTCCATCAAGGACTTCACAGCTTTGGTGGAGAGAGCTCGTGTTATGGAGCAGATGAAGGCTGAGGTGGAGGCTCAACAAAGTCAACAGTAGCAGAAGGTCAGTGGATCGTCTAGGTCCAGACCTAGAGTAGACATTACAAAAAAAATAGATATTACCGATGACCGAGATCCGTCGATAACAACAAATATCCATCGGTAATCTAATTTTTTTATGGATTTTCGATGGGCTGAAATCCGTCGATAAAAGGGTCGTAGCTAATATTTACCGACAGATAATGTCTTTCGTTAATTACCGACAGCATTATCCGTCGGTAATTTCCAACAGCATGATTCAATAATTTTTGACGAAAGGATCCGCCAATAATTTCCGATGGCAGAATCCGTCGGTAAATACATGAGATTGGCGCAGCATTTTCCGATGCATTGTCGACGGAATAATCCGTCAGTAATTTCAAAACCATTTTCCAGTGCATTTTGTATTTGCACAGTCCACAAAATTTATCAAACCTGCAATCTCATAAATACAATCAGACCTGCCAATCTTATAATTATCCCTAGCCAATTCAAACAGGTATCTTATACATACATCACCCATGCATAAATATTCTAAGATTCTGCATATAAAAGTGAAATAAAGATAAACATCTATCAATCACAATCTCATAGGTTATGTTTAACTAATGTAAAAGTATACATAAGTAACAAACTCAATATAGAAAAAAGTCCTAATACTCTACATAATCATTTGAATGATTTTCTTCTATAGGGTCTTCTTGTTGCTCAGTCTGTGGCTGGACTACGGTGGACTGGACCGGAGTGGGTTGGACTGCAGTCAGTTGTTGCTAGGGTGGTGTTGGGCTGGACTATTGTTGTTGAAGACGAGTGTGGGCATCAACAGGTAGAAAGGCCATGACTAGATTTTGGAAGCTTTGAAACTGACTTCTCAAATTTTCATAAGCCTGGTCATGTTCTTCTAGTCGTTGCGTGAGTCAGTTTCACGGCCTCCTCAACATTGTTGGAAAAAGATGCTTGTTGTTTGTGGATATCTCTTCCAACATTGTAACCTTTGCCAAGTTCTCTAGTGCCATAAAGTCTTCCTTTATTTTTTCCGCCGACAACGTCAACCCAACATTGTGTCCTAATGATGTCTTCCTTATTAGCATCGTCATTATGCTCTAATGCAACAACACATGACCCTTACTCAAATCTGACCTATGAGAGTCTAGTTGAAAATTCTTCCACTAACTCATGTGGGGGTAGTGTTTCAATAACACAGAACCAATTTCTATATCTCAATATATAAGTATATTGTAATTATTACATCCTCAATAAACCTATATGTAGATTAGATCATTGCATCTGCATTCTTCTTTTTCTTTTTCACCCTTTGGGTCAAAGGTTTAGATCACATATCAATTAGCCACAACCCTTTTCATACAAAAATATGTGTAAAATATGGACTTTTACATTGGTTAGTTAAAATGAAGTCTACCTAAACAATTATTAAAGATTGGTGATGATAATTATCATAAAATTAAGCTTCAAATCAACACCAACATGTTTTATCATTCAATTCAGATGCACTACAGTAGGAAGAAAAATTAAAGGAAAATGGGTGTTACCTTCACGACAGCCCAACAACACCAAAGCCAGTAGGTTCCCCCCACGGTCAGACCGCCTTGATGGCCAAAGCGCCTCAATGGTCGGTGCAACACCAAACAGAGCATCCTCCTTCCACAACAACCCCTTCTACGCAAAAATCCCCACTCACGCGGAAGCCCAATTCGAATTCCTCTCGCCACAAAAATGGAAGCAACTATCAGAAAAAAAATGATTGGTAAGGATGAATTAAAAGGTTAGATGATTGCTCGAACAACAAAACCCCTTACCTTGCTTCTCTTTCGATGTCAGAGCAGATCCGGGAAGTCAAACTCAAGCTAGCGAAAACGTTACCGAAAGGAGGTCGTCACAGTGGTGATTGGGAATGGCACGACAACGGTAGTAGCAACAGCAATGGGTAGCAATAGTAGAGACAACTTCAGTGATGTGATGTGTTTAGAGGAGAAAAATTGAGTTTTGCAATGGGGAGAGGGCAACGACAACGTTACTGGAAGAAGGCCGTTACGGCGATGATTGGGAGTCACATGACGGCGATTTGGAGTGGCAGCAATGGCGCCAACAGTAGCGACGCGATTTCAGCTATGCGTTTGGAGGAGACAAACTGAGTTTTACAATATGGGGGAATGGGTTTCATCTGATTATTTTAAGTTTAATCCGCGAACTTATCGACGGATTAATCCGTTGGTAAACTGTAGCCAAATGTCCCTTGTGGTATTACCGACAGATAAATCCATTGCCAAATGTCTCTTGTGTTATTATCGATAGAAATATCGGTCGGTATTTTCCCACTTGAGATCCGTCACTAAATCCATTGGTAAATTATACTTACCAACGAATAAATATCTGTCGGTAATTAGCAGATTTCTTGTAGTGAGAGGAGAGGAAAAACCCTATGCCACTACAACAAAATAGGTAATTTGCGAGGGAAATTAGCGAGGGAAAGTATTTCTTACTAATTTCTCGCTATTTAGCGAGGGATTAGTGACAAAAAATTTTGTAGCTAATTTGTGAGGGAAATTAATGAGGGAAAATATTTCTCACTATTTAGCAAGGGATCAGCGACCAAAAAAAGTTTTGTAGCTAATTTACGAGGAAAATTAGCAAGAGAAAATATTTCTCACTAATGTCTCGCTATTTAGCGAGGGATTAGTGACAACAAGGTTTCGTAGCTAATTTGCGAGATAAATTAGCTAGGAAAAATACCTCTCACTATTTAGCGGGGGATTAGTGACAAAAAATTACCATAGTTAATTTGCGAGGAAAATTAGCTAGGAAAAATATCTTTCACTTTTTAGTGAAGGACTAGCGACAAAAATAAATTGTAGCAAATTTAAAACTAATTTACTATGTTTTGAAAGAGGTAAATCATTTTATGATTATTCTCTCATTAAAATTCAAGTTTATTTAATTATGAAATTTTTTTCCACAAATCCATGACAAAAGAATAAAATTTGTGTTAATAAGTAAATAATATTCAAAGTATTCTCGCTCTAATGAAATTAAAAAATAAAACTATAGATGTATTATGCAAATTTCATAAGCTATGAATATTTTAACAAATTGTTAAAAATATGTTTTATTATTATATAAATTAATAATTTTATTATATCTTTATATGTTAATTTAATTTAAATAAAAATATTAATTAATTTATATTGTTACATACTATTAGAAATATCTAATTAGTTTCAATTAATAATTAATTTTTTATAAATAATTATTAATATTAGTATGCAATTTTTTTATATTTACATAAATTAAGTTTTTCATAAATAATTATCGATATTAATTTATAACTTTTTAATATCTATATAAAGAAAATAATTACATAAATACTTACTTATAAAAAAAATAACATTGAATATTACATAAATAATATTAGAAGTGATTTAAAACCTTGAAAGCTTAATCTTTTTTTTTTTGTGTGTCAAAATTGTGAAGTGTTGGGCCTGTCAAATGAATTGAAAAATTGAAAGAAAGTGTGGAGAGCGTACAAGAGAGTGAAGAGAAGCTTCAAAGAGAGCTTGGAGAGAGCTTGACTACATCAACGACATCGAGTTTAGTTCCTTAGAGCAGGTTACATATGCTTCTATCTTCACGTTCTTGGGTTTCATCGAAGTAAAGCAGTAATTGATTAATCAATTGGTTGTTCTTGTTGTTGTTTGGTAGATTGTGATTGAGACGATTCCGGAGTTGCCGAAATTTTGTATTTGAACGGAGGAGGCAACACTGTTGCGTTTCATTGAAGTGAAGGAGGCAGTGTTGTTGCCATTACTATGTGAACGACACCAGATCGAGGGATTAGGGCAAACATTGATCTCGTTCCCTTTGCCAGCAACATGTAATCATTTGTTCCTTTTCTTGAGTTCTTAGTTTTGTAATCATTGTAGCAGAGTTCTTAGTTTGTAATCATTTTAAATAGTAGTTTGTAATCATTCGTGTTTTCAAATTAGTTAGTGTCTGGTTGGATGTATATGCTAACCTTGCCCTTTAGGGTCTGCCACACAGAAATCTTGGAGAGCACTGGTATCAGCTGCTAAAGCAACTGAAAGTGAAAGAGATAGAAGAAATATCAACAACGAGAAATTAGTCATTTGACAAGAACTCAAGAAGAACTACAGTGGATTTTGCAGTGACAAAAATAAGTATCGCCTATTTGTACTAATTGATTATTGGTGAATGAATATGGCATTGGGTTAAGAAGATGCGATATAAGAAGAGAATAAATCATGTTTGACGTGGTAAGAGAAAGTGATAAGGGTTTTTCTGAAGGTGCCATGTGGAGATTGTAGAGGGGTTATTTCTTATTGTGGATATAATGCCGACAGAAAGTGTTGTTGCCATTTGGCTAATCAACCAGAAAAGAAGAACAGTATGAACCCCAAATTGATGACAACCTCTATTTTGGTTAAAGGTAATGTAGGGTTACTTCCATCAATTTTTACCGAAGCTATCATAATCCATTTAAATATATGTAATATACAAAAAAATAGTAATTATATCTTTAATTATCAATCGTGATATAAAATAATATTCAAATTAGTTATGAATATAGTAATACATTTGATCACATTCCAACGAGAGACTATATTTAGTATGATGCGCCACCTTCCATTTTAGTTTGATAGACATTGGCAGTAGCATATTCCCCTCATCATGAATTCAACCTAGTATTTATGTTAATCTTATGGTTGACATTACACTGGATCTTGATCATGTTCACATTAGTTTTAGTAATTGCCTCTTAATCAAAATCAAATGGGTGAGGTAGCTACTATCAGACTCACTTTTGTTGAATAGAGTCTGTCAAAGAATCAAAACCTTTCCTTTAATGCATCCAGAAACTTCTTAATAAATGTTCTTAAAAGCATTTATGAACATTATGATTGTTTTTTATATATAAATCATGTGCCTTTTGGAAACAATACTATTACGAAAAATCACTATCAGTAGGTAAACTCTCACTTTGGATATATTTATAATTGCAAACTTCTGTTGTTTGAGTATGGAATCCAAATAAAAGGAATGAAGTGAATTTTTTTTCTTATTTTTTTTTATTAAGATCACATTTTGTTCTTTTAACGTCATATTTGTTATCTCACATCATCATATTGTACAAGAGTTAAATCAAGCCATGAAATTGAAGCTAAACTGGTCTTCTTAATTTATTTATTTCTTAATTTATTTTATTTTAACTGAATTTCTAATGTTATTTTTCTTATAGTTAAACTTAGTTGTAGTTAGTTCTGTAAGAATTTTAAAAGCATTTTCTCTACTCTCACACAACATTAATTCTTAATATTCTTTACTCATAGTTTATGATGCATGATTTTGCAAGATTTACCTCTGCATAATCTCAGAAAGCTAAACTGATAATTAATGTGTTTTTCAATAATACCAGAATCCTTAAATTTCAGATGGTACCATAAAGTTTCTCTTATCTTATAGCTATTGGTCTTATTGTCATGTTCCATTGCAATGTAGGGAGATGTTCAAAACGTTAAGTTCTGTTAGTGGTGTGGTAGTCCAACGAAGCTTGGAATACCTGAAGGAGAAGAAAGATTCAGAGCTATATGTACCAGCTGTGGGAAGATTGCATATCAGAATTCAAAAATGGTAAATGCTTAAAGAATCATACCTGTTTACTTTCATGCCAAGAAAACCACCTTATTTTCTCCTCAAATCTCACAATGTTTCTCATGTTATTAAAGATAGCGTTGCAATTTTCTGATGGATGGTTTGATTCTATTGTCTTAGTTGTAACTATATAGGGATTGGTATAGTTTTGTGGATTACCTAACACTCTATTCAAGTTGATTTAGTATGTATAATCCTTTAGACTGAAAGTGTTTGATAGTTAGTACTTATAAGTTATGACTTGTTATTTTAAATATAATGACTTTTACTAGATTTTTAAGGTAAATTTCATGCTTACATTGAGAAAAAGAAAATGTGGTTCTATCTTGACTAAGCATTAGTTGATCTAAGGAAGCAGATTGTTATATAAGCTTTTGGACTCTGTTTATTATGTAATACATGAATTTAGTTCCGAAGTTGATATGGTTCATAATTAATCACGTATTAATGGTTTTATACTAGTTGTATGACTTCTATTTTCTACAAAATTATTGTACTAGTTGTATACTATTTACTCTACCACTCACTACCAGGCCTCAAGAACAACTTGTGCAAGCAAACCCTCTCTGCAGAAAACATCTAATTACTGAGGATCTCCAGACTTTAAAAGACCACACATTTGCACCAATCCTTTATCTTTGTGAAAATACTATTATTATAATAGCTTAAATATTAAAACTGTGCCTTTAATTTTAAATATTAGGAGTTGTTGAGGCCAAACTTTCATGATTACAACATGCAAAACTATTAAGAGGTAGTCGGTTGCCTCATTGAACATGATAACAAGGTCCTCCTTTGCAAGTTTTTTATAGCCATAATTAACCTATTGTTTGGCACCATTCAATGGCCAACTAACAAACTTGAATTGAAACTACCCCAACTATATTATGCTAATTAATGTGTTTATTGTTCCGTACATCAAGGATGTTATTCTTGGATGCTAATAATGATGTTTTGCAGGTTGATGTGGAACCGGGAATGTGGAGACAACATCGTTGTTGTGTAATCAAAAGTCACCTAGAACTTGCTCTCCTTAGTGCATTTTGGACTTTTTAACTTGAGCTTTATGCCTCGGTTATAGCGGAAACGAGGCATATAAACATGCGGTGGCAGTTTTGTAATTTATGCAATGTTTTATACCTCGGTTGTAATTGACCCGAGACAATAAAACTAGTTTATGCCTAAGTTGTTATTAACCCGAGGCAGTAAAGTCAGTTTATTTCTCGGTTGCTACTGACTCGAGGCAGTAAAGTGATAGCAAATTTTTTTTCTTTTTTTTTTCGGACTCTAGGGTTTCAAGTGTTAGGACCCAGGGCAGAAGATGGTGACATGCCTCGATTTTCAATCGAACCGAGGCAGAAGGTGGGATAAAAATCTTCAAAACCAGAAACAGTCAATCTCCTTCCTCTGGTGCGCAAAAACCCTAACTCTCATATTTCTCTCTTCGATCCTATAAGTTTCATTAGGGAAGTGCAGCAATGGAGTGGCTAAAGCGTTGCATTCTAAATGGGTTCGTGATGTTGTGTTCGTGACTTTGGTTGCGGTGGTTATGAAGATTTGATGGATGCGTTGCTATGTAGTGAATCTCGCGATTAGGGTTCGTGATGGCTTGGTTCAAATGTTGTAGCATTGAGTTTTCTGGCGTGGTAGACGTGTGTTGGCTAGGTTCGTAGTAGTTCGTCTGCGTGGAAAAATCCATGGCGCGTTCTTGATTGCTGGGTTCGTTTTGTCTTGCTGCAACAAGATTTTGGCAAAGAACTGGTTTGTTTCGTGAGTGCGGGAACGAACCTATGCCAATGGTGGTTCGAAGGTACTGTGCCATTCTCGATCTGCCCGTGGTCGCGCTTCTCGATTTGCTCCGCCAGCACAGCTCCGACGTCATTCGTGTCGTGAAGATGGTATGGAAGGCTGAGTGGAAGGTCAGAGAAGATGAGAGAAAGATGATTTCTGCAACTTTTTTTTTAATTTTTAATGTATATTACGCCTCGGTTGCCATCAGAACCGAGGCAGTAATGATGGGATATGCCTCGATTGAGAATCGAGGCAAAAAGATGACCATTTTTGCCTCGGCTGCATATGCCTCATGTCTTAAATCGAGGCCAAATGACCAAAATAACCGCGACAACAAGTCTTTCCTGCACTGGTGTCTAATGCCACCCAGTATGTGTTTTAGGATAGTTCCATCCTTCACTAGCAGCTAACCAAGTTCTAGCTGATGCATTAATTCTCCAAGGCATAAGTCTTATCTAATAAAGAGTCGTGACTATTGGTCAACTTTTGTTTTGATCATGTATCTTGAAATTGTAATGTTAAAAGTTTACGTTTTATGTATATGAAAGTATTTTGAATACAGGGAAATTTCACATATTTCATCCAAATGTCTTGCAAGATATATTATATTTTTTTGTTTACCATTATATTTTTTAAATGCATTTAAATAAATAAGAACATGGAATATTTTGGTATATTTATACAACGTAAATACGAATGAGTTAGGGTGCTAGGGATAATTATTATAATATAGTATGGATCAATTAGGAATCAACTAAGGATAAATTTGCTATGGATTAATTAAGGATTAGCTAAGGATAAATTTGCTAGAGATCAACTAGGAATCAACAAGGGATAAATTTGCTAGGGATCAGCTAGGGATAAATTTGTTAGGGATCAGCCAGGGATTAGCTAGGGATAAATTTGCTAGGGATCATCTAACGATTAGCTAGGAATAAATTTGCTAGGGATCAGTTAGGGATTAGCTAGGGAGAAATTTGTTAGGGATTAGCCAAGGATTAGCTAGAGATAAATTTGCTATGGATTAGTTAGAGATTAGTTAAGGATCAATTTGCTAGGGATCAGCTAGGGATTAGTTAGGGAGAAATTTGTTAGGGATTAGCCAGGGATTAGTTAGGGATAAATTTTATGGATTAACTAGGAATTAGCTAGGAAAATCATGGATAATAGCGAGGGAACAACCTCCTAGCTATTTAGCTACTCATATTTTAGCTATGGAATAAAAACGACGAAAATAAAACTCAATAAAAACGACGAAAATAAAAGTTAAAAGAGAATTTAGGCCTGTTAAAATAACATTACGTAAGTATCTAAATGTATTTAGTCTTTCTTCTTCTAGCGTAACGTTATGTACTTTTTTAAATTAAAATAATAATATAATACAATTATTTAGCTAGTCTATTAAAGTGTAATTCTATATCACTTATGAGTGTATAAATATAAACTAGGTTTTCTTCTTCATTTTATACTTGACCAATGGTTATAAAACAACTCATAGATGAGTGATATGCAACGTGGAGTGTAAAGTATGGTCATTCAACATAAGAGGAGTGAGGAATGTTTCGTGTATTAATATAGAATATTTAGAGAATTGTAAGAAAACAAATTTAACAAACTCTAAGCCTGCAAAAATTGACTTGGTGAGAATGATTAAAACATCAATGTAATATAATATTAAATACAAAATCTTTACTATGTGCATTGTTATTAGACGATAATGTTTTTTACAACTCTAATTTATAAGATCTTAAATTGTTAGGCTAAACCTTAAAGAAAACTGTTGTATGATGTGTAATGTTGGTGGATTTAAGCCACTTTAGGATTATGCTATATGTGTTTTAAGACTTATGAGTCTTATAAAAGCTAAACAAGGTTCTGATCGATCTAAGTGTTTTAATTGGTTCTATTAGTTGGTTGTGATTAATCGTGATTCAATTATTAATATATCATGTAATTTTGTTATTTATAATTTTAAGATTCTATTTATTGAAATTGTGCTCTTTCAAATTTTAGAGTTTGAAATATATGATTATTTAATATTATTATTTTTTATTATAATAGATTCAAATCCATCTAGGAGTGGAAATTACACCAGTTCACTTTTATTAGATTTAAACAATAATCATCCTAATTCAACACCAAAATTAACAACGAAATTAAGGAGGGGATCCAATCGAGAAGGTGGCAAAATTGTTTTTTAATCACTTACAAATTATACAAATTTAGTAGTTTTGTTGCTTAGAGCAGCTTGAATAATACCTAAAATCTGAGCTAAAGCAGAAAAAACCTCATAGGATAATCTTATAATAACAAGTTGCTTCTATTTTCTTATTCCTTTATTGAAAGATGTGGCTATAGAGATAAAGTTCGATATACATACTGAAAATCATCACACAATTAAGAAAAAAGAAAAAAAAAAAAAAACCTCAGTGATACAAAACTCATCATATCTAGAGGAACACATATATGTGTAATTTTTTTTGCCTCAATAAATTTAGATGCGAAGGGTGTATTTCTGTTGCATGTGTTGAAAACTTGGTTTAATCTTGAGTGACACCTTATCTAATTAAAGGCAGGAGAACGTATGAGCCCATCAACAACTGCAAAAACAAACTCATAAGTACTTATGTAATTAGATAACTCTTTCCTTAATTATAATAAAATTGATATTGAACTATTCAAATGCTAAACAATCTTTATAAGAAGAATTATTACCTTCCAGTTCAATGAATAGAAGGATCTACCAGAAGCTGGATCTGTCACGTCTACGTATTTGGTCTGGTACCACAGAATTGAACCAAGAACAACATTTCCCAGACACTAAAACATAGCACATATTATGTTTAAATTTTCTTCATAAGTTTAAATAACTTCATTTATAATGATATGTAAAAAACAATAAACCTATGCTTGTACTAAAATATTGCTTATTTTAAAGATCAGTTGTACCCTTCACGTCGAGATTAAAAAGTAGGAATAATCTGCACCATAAAGACAAAAAACATTTCTAGAGAAATCTTTTGTTTATCTAAATAAAGATATATGGCATATCATTACCAAGAAATGTTAAACATTAGGGATGTTTGTTGAACTCCAAGAAACTTTGTATGAACAGAGAGATTTAAAAGGGAAAAAAAAATGGTTTCACTCTGAACTTTTCAGCTCAAATATCATTTGATTTTACCTTTTATTTTTCATTTTTAGACTATTTTGCTATCAATAACGAAGTCTCCCTTATCGGATGAAAAAAACAAAAAATAGAATACATAAAACAATTACACTGTTATTTCACTAGTGCAAAAATAGATATAATGACTACTTATTATGACGGATGAAGGACACTAGCCATGATAAGTAGACCAATTACATATTTTAAAACTTGTTATGACATATGTAGATGAACTTATTAAAAGAATATTCTCTGCCAAAACAGCGTATTATTATAAGACTTTGTTCATCAAAATCATTCTCCATGTTGAGGAAAAAAAACAAATAAAAATATGTTACCGTGACAAATTTAATCCAAAAGGGCGATGAAGATGATGCTGCTGCCAAAAAGGCAACTCCAAATGCCATTTCAAAAAGGAAAACACAAATCCAAAATACCTATCAAAGAGTTAGAATCAGTCAAGTGTCATAACAAAAAAAGAAAACATTTAATGTAAGAAACATATATACTTTTTTCTGGCCTAAACGTGCTGCGAAAGAAGCAACGCCATGTTTTATATCTCCTTCTACGTCAGGTATATCCTACACAAATCCAACACAAGATTTTACATTATTGGACCAAAAATCTTGATGTTGGAAATTAATACATGTCCTGAGAAAATAAAGACATTTACCTTGGATAATGCTAAACCAATAGAATAGAAACTCATGAACAGGAGAGAAACAATGAATGATCTTGTAAACACAAGTGGCCTCTTCAACACAAACGTCTGAACATTTGTTACAAACAATTAGTAATTTAATAAATCCATTTCTGATCGGTGGATTCAAATGGTTGATTTGTTATTATTCTTTGAAAGTCATAATAATTAAGTTAAAACATGGTTATTCAAAACTAACATCTATAAGAGGCAAAGATTAGTGATAGGGCATACCTGCATATGAAGGAAGTATGTAAATGGAATTAAAAATGTCCAACAAAAAAACATGAGTAATGATGTCTGTACAGCATTTTTCTTCCATCGTAAGAAAGGCAACTGCAGAATACATAAAAATAATCAATGCACCATTACTTATACCTTAAAACATAATAAACACTTAAAATGAAATTGAAAAGAACTTACATTGACAGAATAGCAAGTCCATAATGTAACGCTCAACACAAAGTTCCAAATCAATGCAGGAGAACCTATCATCAAGTTAATCCCTAAACCCTGTAAAACAGAATAAAATAGTAACTCTCATTTTTCTATGAATTCAGCTCATCATAAAATCCTTTATTCTAAAAAGTGATGGATCTATATGGCACCAAAATTGCAGATAAGGCAACAATAAAGACACAATTTCTGAAGGATAATTTGCCAGCAGCCAATGGAAGATATGGTTTGTTTATCTGCAATAAAACATGTAACATTGATTAGTTCTAAGAAACATCCAAAAGGTTTGTAAACTATACATAAAAAGTTACATGCTTTCACTATCCTATCAAAGGATACGGTAATTAATTAATGGAAGACTTCCGAATCAAAATTATATAAATTGTTCAAATTGATGTGCATGTGACGTTCTTGCGTAAACTTAGTCTTTATACATGTTTCTGAATATTTAACTTTAGATCAATCTTATACAACAATAATTTTTGATTGTATTTTTTAACGGAATATATACAAGTATATAAAACAAACAAATAAAGAAATAACTCATCAATGATCCATAGTATTTTATTCATAATACCTTATCTATTTCAAAGTCAAACAATTGATTCACTCCGCTAACATAAAGAAGCATAAAAGAGAGAGTTGACACAGCCTGAAACATTCGAAAAAACAACTCAAAAGAATGAATTTTATTGAAGTTAACGGGTAATTTTAAACTGTTTCAAAAAAACAATATATTTGGAGTGTCACCTGCAACAAACCAATAAAAAACAATGGAGATATATCTGATAGTTTTTGTACTGCAAGCAGAGACGCAGAAGTTGAAGCTGATGTCTGTAAAATACAGATTAAGTTAATTTAAAATAGCAACGGTATTAGTTGTACAAATAGGTATTTAATACAAAGGAAAAATTGACCATAACTTTTGAATATTGAGAATGATGGAAAAGTTTGTACTTACCTGAGCAAATAATGCGTAAGGGTAAATAAATTGGTACAAAACGGCCATAAAACTTTTGACAGAGTCCACAATGCTTTTGGAGTTGGAAGCTTCAGATTCTAACTCAGAAGATGGAACAGAGTCGGCTTTCACAACATAAATTTTATTGGTTTCTTCAAATGTTGCTCCTCTTTCAATGCTTTTGTAGTTATGATTAAAAGCTGATTGTTGAAACCTCAAAGGATTATACTGTATTTGACCTTTTATATTGTGCTTAGAAGCTTTTGATCCATGACAACCTAATGTACCTAGTGTTCAAAGTTGAAATAGAATGACATCAAGTAACTTGTTGAATAGAAATGGTTTGCAAAATATATAATAAGTAAGAATAAGATGAGAAATTGACTTTTATTATTTTCTAATGACTATTATAAAAGTCAAGTTTCACTTTACACATATATATATCTAAAAAAAAGTATTTAACGTAAGTGTCAGCTTTTGAAGGCCGTCTAACACAAATATATATACTACAAAAAAGTATTTAACGTCAGTGTCACCTAATAGATGTACAAAAAGTTGTTAGAGAGATACTCAGAGAGCTAACCAAATAATAAGTCCACTATTACATCCAATTATTAAGACTAGTGTAAAGTTTAAGTTTCCATCAACATGTGAATTTTTTAATATTATAACACATTTCAATTAATATCACTGCACCATTTTTTAATTTAAATCACACTGTGGTATAAAAGTATCCTCAGTACTGTCTAAAAATAGAAATATTCACTATAATTGTGACTTAAAATTATTAAAACTCACGTTTTATAAATCATTAATCATTTAAGTAACATTTTTTTTAAGTTGTCCATAAAATATGTGGACAAAATAATAAAATTATAACAATTTTCTTATGTTGTTTCTTTATTAGTTATATTATACATTATGAATCTTCTTCATATTTATAGATTAGACAATATTGGCATGGCAACGATAAGGAAACCATTATATAAGATAGAAATAAGCCACAATTTTTTTTTTATTATGTAGTGAGTTTTATTTACCTTAAACCTAGAGAATATACAAAAAAGTGTTGTCTATTTATTTTAAGCAATAAGGTAGAAAATATTGATAATTATAGGTAACAATTGTTAAAATGTGACTACTTTAGACCATATTTTTAAAATTGTGATAATTTAACTTTAAATATTTTTAAATTATCATCATGTGATTTTTTAAATTATTGTAAAATGGATTAATTATCTTGTGGTGAAGGATAGCTGGACCAAATCACAATAAAATCATGACACTTTGGCTTGCTACAATCTTAAGAAAAAAGAGTTAAACTTTAACTATTAGCTAAAGTTTTTGACTTAATGATAAAAGTTCAATCCAACAATTGGTATTAAAGCAAATGTCAAGAGTTCAATTTCCAGTGAAAGATTATGTTATAGGTAATGATTTTCAAAACTTTGCTTTAGGAAAAAACCGTGGTAAAATCTTTATCTATACTTAAGATTTTTTTTTTTTTTTATTTTAGGCATCATTTTTAAGTTGTTTAAACTACAAAATGGTGTAGTGTATAAATGAACAAAAAGATGTGAAAGAGTGAGATACTGATCAGAAAGTTAATAAAATAATTAGCCATGACAAAGGTTAGTTGAAGGAATAAGGTATAAGTGATGAGACATACTTTGAAAGTAAACAGTGTTG
>Ga0214542_1006501_pt1 | contig 21263 bp, 11 predicted proteins | sample CNSS1metaG_FD_160096 | JGI IMG/M metagenome (GOLD analysis project Ga0214542, IMG submission 160096) | Root nodule microbial communities from cowpea collected in UCLA plant growth center, Los Angeles, California, USA - CNSS1 | ecosystem: Host-associated > Plants > Roots > Nodule | place: USA...
TAGAAATAAATTTGGACAATGTTGTATTCTGGAATATAGGATATGGTCTTAATTGGGTGAAAAGGAAACAATCTTTTATCATGCGACAACTCACATCAAATGATTGATAGCAAAAGTATTTGACGTACCGAAGAGAATTAATGCAGAGTAGATGTGATAGTTCCTATTGTTTTATTAAAGAAAAGATTAGTGATATGAATGCAAACACACAAGTAATTTAAGAACAGAGATTCTTCATATTAAGAAGAATGTTAGTAGTATGTTTAAGCAACATGTTTAATTAATTGTTTGTTATCAGTATTTATATCATTGTCTGTTATCAGTATTTATTAGTAATTAATTGTCTGTTATCAATATTTATATCAGTGGTAAGAAAACCTGTTCAACTGTGGTAAGAAAAAAAATGAAGAAATGCTTACCAATATACAACAAATCGACAAAGCTGAAGTAGCTTCCAATCATTGACAAAATATAGAGGGACACAATGTTCTGAAAATGTTTTGAGAAGTGAATTCCGAAAAAAATGTTGTCGTCAATGTTCAACATATTCAACAGATCCACCAATAAAGGAGAGAAGAAAAAGGAAAATAGACCTTGAATCGCAGATCGTAGCACTGTTGAAGCAATAGTGTCGAACGCAGCAGAACCCAATGTGGAAGAGAAAAATAGACCTTGAATCGCAGATCGGAGCAATGTTGAAGCAACAGTGTCGAACGCAGCAGAACCCAATGTGGAAGAGAGAAGAAATTTAGGGTTCAGGAATTGAAATCAAGAATAGGGAATACGGTTCAAATAGTTTGGATAAAATTCTGATCCAATATTAAAATTTAGATTTCCCATATTTTGAAATCTGTAAAAATAAAATAAAAAACTGATCTAAAAAATATATAAAAAAATGGATATAAAGTAAAAAGCAGAATCTATAAAGTAGTTTTATAATGGACCAGTTCAGTTTAAAATTGGATCAGATTGGGTAAACCAATTTTTTAGCCCACCCTTAGCTCTCGCCTAGGCGAATGGGAGCTTGCCTGAGCGAGAGTCCCTCTTGCCTGAACGAGACCCTTCAGCCTAAGCGAAGAGCTGGGCGAGAGTGCGTCCTAGTTTGGTGTTTCCTTTCCTGTTCTTGGATGTTTGGCATTGAATTGATGGGATTATTGTATGATGGCATGAAAGGGATAAATATGCATGAGTGAGAGGGTGTATGAGTTGTGAATGGTGAACTTGAATAAATCCTTGACATGAAATGAACATGAAATGGTTGGTTGCGAAAGTGGCATGGTAATGAGATGGGTTGAGATTCTAATTCATGGATAGAGCATGATGAGTTAGTATTGGTTTGACATGGAATATGAAAGAGGTTGGTTGTAAAAGGTGGACATATATGTATTTATATACAAGTGTAATAAATATTACTTGATTGTTTGGATATGTTTGGTCTGTGGTCAATGCCTAATTCCTTGAAGTCTCTAGGTGAGACTTTAGGGTCATGCTTCAGTGGTCGGGACGTAATTCCATGGCCCCTGTTAGTGGGTGTCCATGGTGGTGCCCCATCTATATAATTCGGTAAGGATTGCATCCTGACACTCTAAGGAGTTAGTTAGTCTAACTTACAGTGGACTGACTCTTGTGGTGAGAGTAGCAGCAGGCCTAAAACTCATTAAGGGCTAACCTTATGTGTGGGGGATTGATTCATTGTAACACTGGTAACACATAGCTCGGGGGTGAGCAGAGGTATCCACCACAAGTGCAAGCATTCGCTGAATCTGATCAGGTTATATGTATCCGGATGAGTCGAGTTGAGTCTTAGTGTATTGATTTGGAAGGTCATAACATGCTTGGATGATGTACGTATATTGGACTGTGAAAGTATATCTGATTGCATTGATGAAATCTTTTTGGCTCTAGCTTACCCTTTTCTTGTTTGAATGTCTTGTATGTTATTCTTCTACTTTTGCGATGATCATCAATCTATTGATGGGAGCAGATGCGAGAGGTACTCGTGGTCAACAAGGTAGAGATGATTCCGCTGCATAGTCTACTTGGGCTGGACTGCATTTTCTTGTTGGGCTTTTCTTCAGGGCTATGGCCCATGTACCCGTATGACTTTTAGATTTCTTTATGTTCCTCTTAAACTTTATAACATGTTTTCTTATGGCACCGTGGTGTGCCTTAGGTTGTAAGGAGTTAAGTTTAAAATTCCAGGATTGCGCTGTTATGTTACCTTTGTGCGACGTTTCTGTTAATTATGTTTGTTGATTAAATGGGACGTTACATGAAGAATATAGAATATGAGTTTATTTTTTAAAAGTAATAAAAGGAAAACTACCTAAGAAGGTGAAAATAAAAACAAATTCAAATTTTGTATATAAACTAAAATATCATACTAATAGTCCAATTGTCCAATTAGAAGAATTATTTTCTTAAAGTTCAAAAAATTACAGGTGATGGATAAGTTTGATATTAATTTTTTTGGAACATTATACAAGAGAACATATTCAAATATGAGAATATCCAATAAGTAAAAAAGATGAAATTAGGATAGTGTATTTAAAATGGTATTCATATCAAAAACAACTTTATAAATTTTAGGTATAATTACTAATTTGGTCCCCTAATTTTTTTGTTTAGTTCTATTTGGTACCCATATTTTTAGTTGGTTCAGTTTAGTACCCTAATTATTTAAAAGGATTCAATTTTGTCCTCTCCGTTAAGTTGGAGTTAACACTGTATCCGTCAGGACAGGTGTCAAGCCGTGGAATTTTATAATTTATAATTTTTTTTACTTTTTAATTTTAAATTTTCTTTTCTAAAAATTTATAATCTGCCACATGTCAGGTTATTGTCGTGCCACGTGGAAGTGGTAAAATTTGTTTTCAATTTAGTCCTCTATTAAATTTTTTTGTTCAATTTAGTACCCTAATTCTTTAAAACGATATAATTTTGTCCTTTCTTTTGAGACCAAATTAGTAAATAAGTTTAATTATAACTTATATATGCATATTAAAATTATTGTTTTAAATTTATATATCAAATCACTACACCTAAATATTCAAATTATTTTATTTTTTACAAGTGTAAAAAATTTCAAGTGTAAAAACTTATAAAGGTAAAAATATAAAAAATAAAATAATTTAAGTAGTTAAGTGAAGTGATTTGATGTATATATTAAAAAAATGATTGTAACATGTATATATAAGTTGTAATTAAGTTTATTTACTAATTTGGTCTTAAATTGAAAAGGACAAAATTGAATCATTTTAAAAAATAGGGGTACTAAATTGAACCAAAAATTTAAAATAGAGGACTAAATTAAAACAAGTTTTACCACTATCACGTGTCATGATTGTAAACTGCCACGTGGCACGACAATAACATGACACGTGACAGATTATAAATTTTTAGAAAAAAAAAATTAAAAAATTTCACAGCTTGACACGTGTCTTATACGGACACGGTTTAACTCTAACTTAACGGAAATGACCAAATTGAACCCTTTTAAATAATTGGGGTACTAAATTGAACCAACAAAAAATATGGAGACCAAATTGAACTAAACCAAAAAATTAGTGTACCAAATCAGTAACTATACCTAAATTTTAAGTATATTAATTTGGCTCCCAAAATTATTGATCAAAATCCACTGTTCAAGTGCATTTATATATTCTTCCAAAAATCGGAAGAATACATTTAAAGATTTATCTTATAATAGAACAACATATTCACCATTGTCCAAAATATATATATATATATATATATATATATATATATATATATATATATATATATATATATTCAAACAATTAGACAAGAGAATATGAACTACGTATAATTGATATGGTTAACAACAAAATAACTTTTGGAATATGAAATATGTTTCATTTAATTTTTAAAAATATAAAAGTAGACGCATAAACCATAAAAAAAAAATAAAAAAACACTTAATTGACAATTTGCATGAAATATGTACTTTGTATATTATATAGTTAAATTATATAATATATAGTGTTAATAAGAGTTAATTAACATGGTCTTTTGAAGAAATTTGTGCCATGATACATGAAGTGTCAAAATTTTCTATACAATGTTTTAAAAATCCTTGCACTGCTAATTGTAACATTCCTACTGGAATTTACTTAATTAAAATAAATAAATAAGGAAAGAACATCAAACGTCAAACTTTTATTATTCCCAACGCAGGAAAATTCAAAACATAAATCAAAGTGCCATAATTTAAACAAAATTAGAGTAATAAAGTTATTACAATTTAATAAGGAAAAACATCACAAAATCCCTTGCTCCAACCCAAGTTAGCCCCTCTCTTCGTCTCAAGTGTTAGCAATATCACTTATATCATCAACTACTTCCGCGTAAATAATTACATGATCATCGCCAAGTACAAACAAAAAGGGTGAGCTCAATAATCAAAGAAACACATTAGTTCAATCATATAATTACACCCAGCTATATTATTAAAATTAGACATTGGCCAAGTCCTTAATACTCCAAGGCTATTCAAACTTCACATCACTTAACATAGTTAGCCATGGACTCAGGATTTATGATGCTCACATGAACCTGCCTACTCGTGGTCTTGCCTCTACAAACCTCCCCGCTCTTAGTCCTACTCTACGGACCTGCCCGCCCATAGTCCAACACACATGATCCGTCAGCTACGTCCCGCACGCAGCATCTCTCAAATGTGAGCATGGAACATACGAACCTACCTCACCCATATCCCCACATGAGAGTAATTGGATATGAACCTCCCCGCTCATATCATCACGTGTTAACCACCATCCATGAACCTACCCGCTCATGGCACAACATCCCCTGATCCACGTCCGCATCAATGCATACAAACAACGCACACAAACTGCACTAAACTCACTTGGGCTAGAAGCCTTAGCTCAAGCGACCAGGCCTGTGTCACTTAAGCTAAGCCTTCTTGCCTGACCGAGCGTGCTACATGGCTTACTTGTGAATTCCCGCTTAGGCGAGCCCCTCTGACTTGGGCGAGATCATCCTTCGCCCCTCACAAAAATCTCTCGCCTAGGCGACGACTCAACAAAAACACACACATTCTAACACGACTTCTTGATTAGGCGAGGACCTCTCGCCTAAGCGAGGTGCTTTATCGCCTAATCCATGGGCTCCTCGCCTGAGCGAGATCCTCAAGCAAACCTCACAACTTCTCGATTTCTCGCTTAGGCGAGATGCTCTCGCTTGAGCGAGATGCTCGAACAAAACTAGGTTTTGAGTTTCTGCTATTTTCGCCTAGGTGAGCCTTGCTCGCTTGAGCGAGAATAACATATATTCTCCCTATCATGCACGCAAACACCAAAACAATTGCCCAAATCCCACATTCAACATTACCAAGTAGTCCTCACAGTGCATAAACAATATGAACATAATTTTGGACACCAAAATGACCACTAAAATTTGAAGTTGAACTAAAATCCACATACGGTACAGAAAACCCTATGATTTGCATACAATCTCCTAAGGGATTACTCTTACAACATCAAAACAATCAAATCACATTGAGCACGAAAATTTCATGGCAAAGATACATTTATTCATGCATATTACAGAATACGCAAAATTTTTAACAATCATGTAAATACATACAGAAGAGCTCCCCTAACTTGGAAAATCCTTGCTCCTACTAGTCTTTTAGCCCTTTTTTTTCTTTATGATACCAAATAGCCTTCCTTTGCCATTCCAAAACTCAGCTCTCACACTCCCAAAGCAATTAGAATGATTTTGTAAACCTCTCTTCTCAACCCCTCACAAAATTGCAGTCTCAAAAACCCTCCCAATTGCCTTATTTTTCCCTCAAAAAATGCACCATTTAAATAACATATAATTAGCAGGACTTGAACCCATCCTATCACACAACCAAGTACTCTCAAGAGCACTTTTTCACATCATAACAATCAACATTAAATGTTATAAAGGCTTCTATCATCCACATTTATTAAATAATTATTTATTTAATTATTTAAATTTTTTGGGTCTTACACTATTTCAATTTTAACTCTATTTTTATACAAGAGTTCTACACAGTTTTGTTTTTTTTAATTCATTCAGTTTTATAATTTTTTTATTTACTAATTTCTAATTAGCTAAATTTAACATTAAATTCATTAAATGTTATCTTGTATCTGTATAAATTTAGAATGGTATTACTAAATAAGTATTATTTTGGAGTAGAATTAAACACATCTAAATTCATTCAAATTTATCTCTTTTCTTTCCTTTAAGATAAAAGAAAAAAAAATGGTTACAGAAGAAAATTTCTCTCACTTCATTAAAGATTTAAACATTTTTTAACCATCTAATAAAAGAATTCAATTGCCATTTCATGAATCAATCAATGTCAAATTTTATAAATTAATAATTTTTTTAACATGAAATATCTTTTTTAATTAGATACTCAATGAATTACTGTAACTTTAACTATTTTCTTCTCTACAAAGTATTTATTTATATTTCATCTTTACTGCTATCTTAATTATTTTAATTAACATTTTAAATATTTTTAAATTTCTTTTTTAGTATAATACTTTTGTAATATGTTCATTGTTTTTATGAAAATTAATGTAGGTTTAATATTTTTGTAGAGAGAGATAAAATGGAGAAATATTGCAGTTTATATTACAGATGTTGTGTTTATATAAACACAATACAGTACAATCATAATCTCTGTAATAAAGTCATTGTTGAATACAATAAACAATATAGGTAATAATTGATAATGATAGCTGCGCACATGAGAAATAATACACGAGCATAACATTAGGGATATTGGGATAATATTATTGACATAATATCTCTGGTATTAATTCTAATAATTAGAATCGTAACTTTTTCTAACTCCCTCTCTCAAACTGAGTGACTCAGTCATCCCAAGTTTGTCTCTCAACTTGTTGAACCTTGTGTGTGTGAGAGGTTTTGTTAAACAATCTGCAATTAGATCTACTGTGGGCACATGGGCTATTGTTACTTGATTTTGAAGCACTTGATCACAAATGTAGTGAACATCTATCTCAATATGTTTAGACCGAGCATGCATCACTGGATTTGAAGTTAGTGCCTTAGCACTCAAATTATCACACCACAAAACCAACTTTCTAGGCATAGGAAATTTTAGGTCATCTAGAATTGATATGATCCAAGTTACTTCTACTGCTAGGTTAGCTAAAGCTTTGTATTCTGACTCAATACTTGACCATGACACCACTTTTTGTTTTCTTGAGGCCCACGAGATCAATGTCTCTCCAAGGAAAACACACTACCCATCTATGGATTTCCTATCATTTATGTTAGTGGCCCAATTTGCGTAAGAGAATCCAGCTATATCAAGATCGGTTGAGGGTTTAATATGAAGACAAAAAATTTTTGTGCCATGAAGATATCTCGGTATTCTTTTTATCCTTTGCCAATGATCTATAATTGGGGAACTCATATATTGCTTAAGTTTCTTGATAGAAAATGTTATGTCTGGTCGAGTGTTGGTCAAATATTGTAATGCACATATAGCCTGTCTGTATAGTGTAGGGTTAGCAATAAGTTCTCCTTTAACAGTGAATTGTTTCCCTGTTACTATTATTGTTGGTGTTTCCATATTAAACTTCTTGAGTAGATCTCTAATGTACTTTGTTTGTTTAAGGGACATTCCACCAGCATCTTTGTGTACTTCAATTTCCAAGAAGTAGTGTAGAAGGCCAAGGTCTTTGAGAGAGAAAGCAATGTTTAATTGAGTAATGAAAGTCTCTAAAGACTTATTGTTGCTCCCTGTAACATATAGGAGAAGGAGTATGATATGATCATTTTCTCTAAGAACAAAGTGTGACGAATCACTCTTAGTGTTTTGAAAGCCCTATCTCAATAAAGTGTCTTTCAACTTGTCATACCAAGCCCTTGGGGCTTGCTTCGGTCTGTAAATTGCCTTATTTAATTTGCATATGTGGCCAGGCTTGGTTGAATTTGTATATCCTTCAGGTTGATGCATAAACACATTTTCTTTGAGATTGCCATTCAAGAATGCATTATTTATGTCTAATTGTCTAACCTCCCAATTTAAATGTACTGCAAAGGATAAGACAATTCTTGTCGTGCTGGACTTGACCACTTGACTAAAGGTTTCATCATAGTCGAGACCTGCAGTTTGTTGAAAACCTTTGGCAACCAATCTTGCTTTCCTTCGTTCAATTGAGTCATTTGCCTTGTATTTAGTTTTAAAGACCCACTTGGAGTCTATGATGTTATTCTGCCCCTGAAATGGTACCAAAGTCCAAGTATGATTAGCTGTTAGAGCTTTAAATTTTGCATCGATGGTTGCTTTCCATTTTGGACTGAGTAGAGCTTCATTAACATTTTTTGGTTCCTTGTCTTCTGTGTCTATTTCTGACAGCCTTATATAGGGAATTTTTGGCTTGTAGATCCCTATCTTGCTTCTGGTTTGCATCCAGTGCGTGTTGTCCTACTGACTTTGTTGGTTATTTTCTTCTGGTGTGTCTTCTAGTGTGTCATTTACATGTGAGGTTGCCTCATCTGCATGAATAGAGATATCATTGAGTGTTGGTTGATCATCACTGAAAGCTAGGTCACTGAGAGTTGGTTGCTCTTCATTGGAAATTGAGTCACCTTCTTAATGATTCACCTCCCTGTGAGTTAAGTCAACTGTGGGGCTTGTAGTGGTACCTGTAGGACAAGAAGGAAGAATAATAGAGATTGTTCCAGTCAGTTTTTTTAACGAATTTCTTGATGATGATCAAAATTTGTTGAAGACTTGTGATATGTCTTGTTCTTAATCAACAACTTAAGAGAAAATAGTAGTTAATCCAGAAGGGAGATAAATAACTTTTTTCCCCTTTTTTAAAACACAATGTATTACAAGACATCAATAAACACATATCTTCCCTTTAAAAAGGTATCAATTATCACAAGATATCAACACAAATATATCTCCTCCTTTTTTATCATAATCAAAAATGAATTCTTTACACAGCTCCCCTAAATCAAATAACTTAAGTTCCCCTTAAAAAAATTGTTTAACATATAAAACTCCCCCTACATGTAATATTGCCCCATTTTGATAACCACAAACATTTCAAGAAAAAAATAATACTCCCCCTTAATCAAAAACTCCCCCCAAATCAAAGTGAGACTCTAAAGTTTAGAGAAAACAAGGGTTTATTTAAACAAGCAAAGTTACATCATATAAAATGATCTTTAATTTTATAATTTTCATTTAAGAATTTCAATATTCTAAATGTTTGAAAAACTTATAAGAACGGTCAAAATTTTGAATTTTTGTATTAGTTTTGCAGGATAATCGATTATTAGTTCATAACCCATAACAGAAATTTCTAGATTTACTGATAATCGATTATTACTTGAGATAATCGATTATACAACATAAATTTTCGGAAAACACTGAAATTAATGATTTTTACCACTTTTTCACATATATAATATTCCAAAACCCTTTATAAAATCATAGAACTTACCAGGATACTAAAAGTTTGATGAATATACTAACTCTTAAACATCCAAAGAGACTTTCTTGATTTTGAAATAACCTGCGAGACAGAGAACAATAACATTTTGTTCCCCAATAAACTTATTTGGGTCCTTTGAGGTTAGAGACATGTAACTTTATAATAGGAATCCAAGCACATCTTCCATTAGGAACATCAAAATATTTGATTCTACATTTGTTAGAAGTATGTCCTTTTTGCATACAACAGAATCATGCAACACGATTTATATTCCAAGAATGAATTGTTCCTTTCTCTACCCATACCCTACGGGTTCTTTTATTTTTATTCTTGGGAGCTTGCTTATTTTTATGAAAAACCTTTCTTATAAACATTGTTTTTCTAAAATTTTATTATTTGTTGCATCTTCAAGTTGTTTTTCAAGAATGTTAATATCAAACATATAACTTTTGCAAGATGCACATTCAACATTTTCGGTCTCTTTATTTTCTAAAATTGAAATTTTAATTTTCAAAATTTCTTCTTCTTCAAGATATTTTTCAAACTTACTTTGTAAATCCTTAAAATCAGATTTTAATTTTTTATGATCAGCATCTAATTTACTGGATTTAAAGAGCAATTATTGAAATGCATCATATAGAGCATCATAATCATTTTCACCACAAGAGCTTACCTCATTGTCAGAAGAGTCATGGTCAGCAATCAAACACAGATTTGCTTCCTCATCAAATTCACTAGAGTTAGATGAGCTTGAAGAAGAACTTGAATCGTTATCTTCCCATTTCTTTTTCTTCAAAACATTTTTGCCTTTCTTCTCTTTACCCTTTTTAGCATTTGGGCAGTCCATTTTTATGTGGCATGTTTCACCACATCCATAACAATTGAAATTTGAAACAAAGTTTTCGTTTTCGCTTTTATACCTTTTGTGATGACCTCTATTTTTGCTCTTCATAAACTTTACAAATTTCTTTATCATGAGACTCATATTCTCATCGTCAGAGTCATCATCTTCTTTGGGGCTTTTGTTGTTTACAATCTCAGATTTGAAACCTATGTTCCTTTTCCTTCCTTTGTCATCTTCTTCATTTAAACGGCTAAGTTCAAGTTCATTCTCTCTCAATTTACCAAAAAGAGCCGCCATGGACAATGTTGCAAGATTTTGGGATTCAGTGATCGTCGTAACCTTTGACTGCCATGTCTTGTTCAAAGATTTTAGAATTTTTATATTTAACTCATCAATATCAAAAATTTTACCTAACCTAGAAAGATGAATGATGATGTGCATAAAACCCTTTTACACATCATAGATGGTTTCGCCTTGTTGCATTTGGAACATCTCATATTCTTGAATTAATGAGTTCTTCCTTGCACGCTTATCATCATCTGTTCCTTCATGGGTTATTCGTAAAATCTCCCACATTTCCTAGGCACTTGTACAAACTGAAATTCTATAAAATTCATCAAGAGTTCGTGCAAATGATATTATATTTCTGCCCCTAACATCATTTTGAGCCCTTCTATTTTCTTTCGCAGTCCATTGCGAAAAAGGGCTTTGGTTCCTACACATCATTAACAACATTAACAGGAACAAACAAACCATTTAACATAACATCCCAAATACCCCTATCAACAGATTCCAAAAATATTTGCATCCTAACTTTTCAGAAAGGGTAATTTTCACCAGTAAAAAGCGAAGGTCTATTGATAGACGCACCCTCAGCAAAAGTTTGATTATGTCCAACCATTTTCGAAAATTTTGAAAAATTATCTAAGCAAGCTCTGATACCAATTGTTGGTATCACGCAACGAAATGATTAGCATTTGGACAAAAACCAAGAGGGAGGGTGAATTGGGTTCTTAAACAATTGTGCTTTTAAAATTTTCCCTTTTAGTATGAAAGATCAATTAAAATTATTTTCTTTATTTTAATAAACACAATAAAATAAAGAGAGTAGAGAAGAGAAAATTGCACAAAGTATTTATACTGGTTCAGATCAAAAAGACTCTACGTCTAGTTGTTAATCTCTCAAAAATGAGATTAACTCATTCACTAACATAAACCAAACTTACAATCAATGATAAGAAAGATTAGATTTAGAAAACACCTCTCCTAAATCACACAAGAGATGAAGACACCTCCCTTGAAATCCACAAGGGATGAAAACACCTTCCTTGAATCACACAAGGAATGAACACCTCCTTTGAATCACACAAAGGATGAATGGCTTCTCCTAGCAATAGTAGCAACACTCAATCACTCAAGATCCCACTTGATGAAAGTTATCGCTTTACCCACACTAGGTTTTTGAAAGCCTTCCCACAAAGAGTTCTCAAGTACTCAGACTTCTCTAACTTCTGTGTTTGATAATGAAAGCCTATCACTCTATTTATAGAAGTCTATTTAGAAATTAGGTTAAGAATATGAAAAGTTAAGTCACAACTGCCATGGATAATCAATTATCATAAGTGATAATCGATTATCACAAAAACTATTATAAAAACATTTTTCTCGCTTTGATAATCTATTACCAGCCCGGATAATCTATTATCAGCAGGTGATAATTGATTATCACTTATAATTGATTATCAACAGGTGATAATCGATTATCAACAGGAGATAATCGATTATCAACAAGTGATAATCGATTATCAATAGATGATAATCGATTATCACATAGACTTTTCTTAAAAATAAGTTTTAACTCAGATAATAAATTATCACTATGAATAATCGATTATTCCAGTGAGTTTTGCAAATAAATATTTTCTTGTTGCTCTACTACTTGTGTTTTGCCTTTTGACTCTTGACATGACATATTAGAAGACCTAAACAACTAGACACCTAAGTCTTCAATGTATCTCTTGAATCCAAGCATTCTTTTAAGTCTTTAACCTTTTTCCATGCATCATCATCAAGTCTTCCATACTTCTTTATAAGTCATCATCATCATCGAAACTCCTTATTGAAGGAAGATATTCATCTTCTTCCTTTTGTCAACATAGTTAATAACTAAATTTAAGAAAATATGAAATAAAATAAAATAATTTTATTAAAAATAATAAGGTAAACAATGTTGGTATTGTAAAAATAAAATACTATCAGAATATATAGCAAGTAATGTATGTATACTATTTACACGTGTATATATATATATATATATAAAAGTTTATCTCTTGTACCGTAGTTAACAGATAAAACTTCAATAAATGAAATTCTTATTCTCTTATTGCAAATCTTGGATAGGATTGGGTGTATTTAATGAAGGAATATTTACCACATAATGTCTCTATATAAAGAGGGATGGTATAGTGAAAGCAATGGGAGGAAAAGCAACAAGAAAAAAAAAATAGAGAGAAGCACATTAAATAAAATGAGAAACGTACAAGTAAGAAGCAAAGGGGAAATAAGAGTTGAATCGTGCATTTATTTAGATCTTTTCCAATATCTAAGGTAAGGGGAGGACATTTATCATTCTATTTTACTACTTTTATCTTGTTATCTCTTCATAATTATTATTTTTTATTTCTATATTTACCTTTAAATGAGGTGTCCCTAACCTCATTCTAATTTATCTTTAGTTCTCATTCTTATTTATTTATTTATATTCATCTCTAGTTTTGCACTGGTCCTAATTATTTAACTTATATTACTCTCATTTATTTATTTATATTTACCTCCAATCACGTACGGATCCTCTTTAATTCTTTATTTTTATCTCTAGTCATGTACTAGTCCTCGTTATGATAAATAAATATTTGATTATTGTAGTTGGAGGTATGACCTTGGGGATTTAAATGAGTAGATATTACTTGGGTTACTTTGTTGGCCATGATGAGGCTCGTTTATCCTGACTAGTTACTACAAAATTAATCAAAATCTTAATAAAGTATAATAAAAACTCTGTTTTCATGAATTTTGAATTGTTTTCATTTTTTTTTATTTTCTTGAGATATGCTATATTTTTTATGTGATATTTGTCTCACTTTCCTATTTTATGATTGTGTACAAAAATTTTATATATTATAATCTCATCGTAGATGGCTGCCCCTAACATGTTCAACCCATTCCTTGCCGATATAGTAGCAGTATTTTCGGGTAATGCATGGCAGACTAATCCGATAGATAATTCGGTAACGTTGCAAGGAATTGGAAATTCTACTATCACATTCCTAAATGCTCCAAATGCACTAGTTATCTTGGAATGACAGATTGGAGTCACTTTTTATTTACCCTCAATAATCCAAGTGAATCATATCCATAACTTTTTTTTCTTCACATGTTTAAAGGTTAACCAAAGATAGGAAAACTGTAAATATATAATATTTTTTTCTCTTTTAGTGTAAAAAATATAATATGTATCAAATGATATAAATTTAATATATATATATATATATATATTTTTTTTATATATATTTAAATATAAAAAAAAAAATAAAATATAAAAATAATATATATATATATATATATATATATATATATATATATAAATAAAAGTATAATATAGAAAAAAAATTGTCGTCACTGAGAGCGCTTTTATAAAAGATATTTTTAAAGAAAAATAGAAATGGTACATATGATAAGATATAAACATTTAGTAAATTATTTTTTAATTAATAGTATTCTTAATTCAAAAGAAAATGATATTTATTTTAGTTTTTGAGATTATAATATTTTGCAGTTTGCTGAAAAGGTCTATGAATAATGACCTTCGATTTTGTTTTTTTAAATATAAAACAATTTAAAATAAATTATATTTATTTGGTAGTTAAATTGAATTTAAACCTTTCTAATGTTTTGGGAGTTTTTTTTTTCTGAAAGTTATGAAATAGTTAGATTCTAAAGTAATTATAAAATATAATCCATAAGACATTATTTTTTAAGTTTTTAAAATACTGGAGAAAATAGGAAACTTATCACTCGAAGGAAATGTCAATTTTTTTTATTTATAGTATGTTTAAATAATATAATGAAAGAAGATGAAATAAATACAAATGGAGAGACGTGTTTTTAAGACAAAATAATTTAATCTTTATCGGTTTAAAACAATAAAAATTAAACACGTTCATATTTATCCCTTTATGTTACTTTTATTATATCTTTGAAAACTTATCTTGAAAGAATAATAAAGACCTCTTTCAAGTTTGTAGAAGACAATTTTTATTTAAAAAGAAGAAACAAAGAACGGAAGAAGAAATAAAGTTATGTTTGTATCTAACTATTGGCATAAGTTTTTTTTTTTTTTTTTTTTATGAAGTATTTGTTCTCAGTGTTTTGTTTGTATCTAACTATTTATCATAAAAAAGTAACTTTGTAGATTGAAATGGTTTCCTTCATACAGTGAGTTCCAATATTAACATGAAATGTAACATCCCATTTAAATAATAATATAGTTAAATGAAATATCACACATAATACTATAAAGAGCAACATTATGGAGTATAAATATCACTCCTTATAATAAATCCTATATTCTTAAAGAAAAGGTCTAAGCCACACCACTATGCCATTGACTAAACAGGATAAAAGTTGAACAATACTTAAAAATATAAGATAGTAATAGGCCTCGGCCTTAAAGAACTCTTGGAGCAGGGAAATCCAACCCAAGGATAACTACGCAGTGGAATCTCCATCCCCCTGACGACCACGAGGAGTTACTACATCTGTTCACATCAATAAATTGATGATCATCACAAAAGGAGAAAAACCACACATAGAACATACAAACAAACAGAAAGGGTAAGCTAAAGTAAAAAGGTTTTTATCATGCAGTTGAACATACGATTTAAAAGTCATGAGTACATAAATCAAACAAGCATGTAATGACCAACAAGCAAGACACTAAGACTCGATTATCTGGATACATATAATCAGTCGGATTCACTGAATGTTTGCACTTCTGGTGGTCTCTGCTGCTCTGCAGAGCCATTGCCAATAGGTTTCACCCTATCACTCACAAGGTTAACCTTCAAACATCTAAGGCCATTATCCTGCTAAAGACTAGGGTCTCTTGCTACTCTCACCACTTGAGTCAGTACGCTCTACGTGAGACTAACTGACGCTTTAGAGTGTCAGGATGCAATCCTTACTTGAATCCTTACTAAATTATATAATGAGGCACCACCACGAAACCTTCATGGAATTACGTCCTAACCAATGAGGCACCACCATGAGCTCCCACTAACAAGGATCATGGAATTACGTCCTAAACCACACCACAATCATGTCTCACCAACCAAGCATAAAGTTACCATGCATACCAGTTCCATGCCAATATACACATATACCCAACCATCCAACAAACTTATACTTTCCATTCCAACGTAACAATGTCTCATCCCTATTTAATCTCATAAAATGTACATGGCACAACAAATAAGATTACATGCATATTCACATATTTCATTCTTTAAATAAGGTACTCCAACTAACCATACAACCAACAACCAAAAACATGGAAAAGAACACGAATTCCAACACCAGTCTCGCTCAAGCTATGAACCCTCGCTCAGGCAAAAGAGGTCTTTCGCTTAAGCTGCAAGTCCTCGCTTAGGCGAGACTGCCAACAGAACGCATAACAGGGTTCGTGAGTTCTCGCTTGGGCGAGACCTCCTCGCCTGAGCGAGACTGCTCTTCGCTCAAAGGTGAGGTCTCTTGCCTGAGCTACAACCAAGCGAGCCACAATAGCACACCACGAGTTCTCGCTTAGGCGAGACCCTCTCGCTTGAGTGAGATGCTTTCTCGCTCAAGACGAAAGCTCTCCGCTTGAGCTCGAGCTCAAGCACCAACCTGGGCCATTTTCTACTATTCTCGCCTAGGCGAGACAAGCTCGCTTGAGCGAGAATATCAGTACTCGCCACTATTCGTACTTGCATCAGCCATACGCACAAATCCAAATAGCACAACAAAACATCCCATATAATCACAGTATCATACAAGCCATACAAACTCGAAGCAAGTCAAAAATAGGCAAACATTCAGAAAATACGAGAAACCCTAACTTCCCTTACTTGGAAAAGGCTAGCAAATGACTGAGATACCCCAACCAGCTGAGCACAGTAGCTCTAGGAGTAGATTCATGAGCTGGAAAATAGTGGCACAGATAAAAAACGAGGTCATCAAGATGAACCTCTGTGGAATCACGAAAACAAGACTAGAGAAAAACGAGTACGAGTTAAGAAACAACTTACGTGAAGCAGAAAATGGGGTTAAGCTAACTCGAAGACGGATGAGACCCAAACCCTAGCAGAGCACAATTGTAGTTCTAAGAGAGAGTGAGACTGCTATTTTTCTAAAAAGTGTAGAGAATGAGAGTGTTAGGTTGGTTTAGGGGTTTTGGACACCCTATGGGCCAGCCTTAGGCCCAACAGATTAGGGTAACCCTTAAACATTGGGCAGAATAATAAGTGGGCCTTACATGAAACACGTTCGACACGTAATTAATAATATTTGAAAGGATTATATTCATTCATTTTAAAAAAATTTAAAACAAAATGTATTGAAGTTTTGTACATAGACAAATTCTAACTTTGAATCAAAGTTAAAGGACTAAAAACATATTTAATCCTAAAAATAACTAAGGTAAAAGTATTTAACTCGAAAAGTAATTTTAATAATATTATAATGTCTTAAAAAAAATAATAACACTGTGTATAGTAAGACATAAAAATTATGTAAATTTATTTTTTTAATTTTAAATACTATTAATAAAGAAAAAAAATAATACATTTGTTTTAGTTAATTATAATATTATGTAGTTTTGAAACAAAAATTGGTAATATTAATCTTTTGTTTTATTTTGATATGTAATAAATTATATGAGATTAAATTTTGTTTATTTTCGATTGTTAGATTGAGGTTTTTTTCAAGGAAGTGTACTTTTCATATCAGAATAATGAAAGGAGGTGAAAAGTAAATAAAGATGGATAAAACTAGTAGCAGAAATAAAAGAGCAATTCTGCCTTTAAACTCATTATTTTAAAATTTTCAAAATTCAAACTTAAAATCTAATTTCAATGTTTTTAAAATTGGAAATCATAATTTCTACTCTTTATTGTATTTATTTTCTTACTCTCGTTATAAATAAATAAAAAATTACACTATATAAGTCTCGATAAGTGGTAGGGAACCATTTGATCCCCACCCCCTATTTATAACAAATAAACAAACCCTAAAAGACAATCATGCAAACAATTTCTAACCGTTAGATCTAGTCCATCTAATAAATGATATTTGGCGACTCTTCATTTGTCATGCTTCATCAAATGATGTATCACAACATAATTCTTAATGGAAGCCAGAAAGCACACACCTCTCGGCATAGGTAGGTGGGTATATCTTGGCCTAGGAGAGACTCAACCAACTCAATTGATGCTTCCCAATACATCTTGGCCTAGGGAAGGTTCAACCAACTCAAGTGTTGCTTCCTAATACACGTCAACCTAGGTGTATTTCAATTAAATTCAATATTGCTTCCCAATGCAAATTGGTCCATGGGAATCACCCCAATTAAGAGTGTCACTCTCAACATTTCCAAGACATCACAACCTGCAATGTTAACTTAGTCATGGCCCACATTTTTAACTTAGTAGAGACTAATGTTTTCCAACACACCTTGGCCAAAAGATATTGCAATTTATTACAACCCCTACTTCCCAATACATCTCAACTAAAAGGGGCCCATGTTCTCGACCTAGGGTGGCTGCACATATCTTGGCTAGGCCCAATAAGTGGAAGGATATGAAGCTCCAAGCATAAATGGGTCAACACCATATCAATAACCAATGGCTGAGTATGTCTCGGCCATATCTCGAGATAAAGTTGTGTTAAGAATTGCATAGTTAAAGCTTGAAATAATTAATATTTTGGGCATTACACGGAAGTTATAATAAGATATTTATAAGTACTTACGGAGAATTTAAACGTTCGTGAAAGCAGTAAATGAGAATCATGTATATAAAGAGGTTAGAAATGCATGTAACCTATAATTGAAATATATTTAAATTTCCCTTTTATGCTGTGTTTGGATTGGAGTGTGGATTTGAGGGAATTAATTTGCGTTGATTTGAGTTGATTTGTAGGTAAAAATGGAGTTGTTTGGATCAAGGGAAAGATGATATGATTGGAATGGATATGAGTGGAAAGTTTGTGAAAGTTTGTGTATGATGTTATTGATAAAATTTAATAAATTATACTTTTTAATAGAGTAAATTGTATGATTACCATTTTACCCTTCAATATAAATAAAAGAAATGATATTAAAATAAAACTAAAAATGTTATTTAAAATTAAAAAAATATAATTTATTGATATCATTAATAACTTAAAATAAATTATTATTATTCTCAATGATAACTTAAAATAATTTATAATATAGACTATTTAATTTATATCTCCACATTTATTTAAATTTATTTTATTTTATATAATTAATTCATTTACAAAAGATATTTATTTGAATAATAATGTTAATTATTATTATTATTATTATTATTATTATTATTATTATATAATAGTAATTATTATAATAATTAAAATTAAAATTATATATATAGTATTATCAATATTCATATAATTAATATATAATTATTATATATTTTTTATTATATAATACTAATTATTATATGCATGTAACATGTAGGAACCTATGCATGGTGTGCAGTCAGGAATCTTTCCTGCATACCCCCATGGGAAAAAAGAAACTAATAAATATAATAAATATAAGTAAATTAAATTGTTAAAAGAGATGGATAATAAAGTAATTTTAATACGATGATCTGGCTTTCTCTGCTCATCTCTTCATTTTAGAAAGTGCCAAATTTTACAACTCACTTGCAAACCCATACTCACATATTAGCGCAAACAAGCAGACCCAAACACATTTTCAAGTCACTTCCCATCCATATGAACAATATTCATGCAGATTCAAACACAACATTAGTCTAGTAACTTTCTATCATAGAAATCAATGTGTTTTGAATACGCTTAAAATGTTTTATGTCATCACATAGTTAAAAAAAAATGGATACATGAATAGTAAGTGACACCTCAATAATAAAATTCAGAGATAAATAAAATTAAAATATTTAATTTAGAGAACACTCTTATAAAAGATATTGCTAAAGAAAAATATAAATGGTATTTAGATATAAAAATTCAGTAAATTATTTTTTACTTATTCAGTAAATGATATATATTTTAGTTTTTGAGATTATAATATTTTGTAGTTTGCTGAAAAAGGTCTATGAATAATGACCTTTGATTTTTGTTTTCTTAAATATAAAAAATTTAAAATAAATTATATTTATTTGGGAGTTAAATTGAATTTCAACCTTTCAAATGTTTTGGGATTTTTTTTTTCTTAAAATTATGAAATAGTTAGATTCTAAAGCAATTATAAAATATAATCCATAAGACATTATTTTCTAAGTTTTTAAAATACTGGATAAAATAGGAAACTTATCACTTGAAGGAAATGTCAATTTTTTTTAATTCATAATATGTTTAAATACAATAATGAAAGAATGTGAAATAAATACGAACGGAGAGACTTGTTTTAAGACAAAATAATTTAATCTTTATCAGTTTAAAGCAATAAAAATTAGGCACGTTCATATTTATCCATTTATGTTACTTTTATTATATCTTTGAAAACTGATTTTGAAAGAATAATAAAAGACCTCTTTCAAGTAGGGGTAAAAATATGGTCTGGCTCGTTAGGTTGGTCTGCAAACTCGCAAAAATAACGCGGGGCGAGTTAGGATAGTGAACCTGCAAGCCTGCAGTCTGATGGGCTGACCTACGGCCTGCATAAAATAAAAACTTGCACTTATGTATATTAGTTACTTTTTGTATAGACTCTTGCATGTTAAGGTTTCAAATTCGTATATGATTGCAAAAGACAAGTATCATGTAGTTTTACTGTACTATAATTTAAAGAATAGATCGTGTATGTCATAGTACAAACATGATGAATATGTTAAATTATCAATCTATCATCAAACTTTCCCAAAATCTTAAAATCTTTGTTTACTTTTGTGAACTTCTTAAATTTTCCGAATTTTTTGAACATTGAAAGTTTTATCATAAAATTTAAAAAAAAATTAAAAAATTAAAAAAAAGCAGGCTAGCCCACGGGCTCGCGAACCCGCAATTATGCGGGGCGAGTCAAACATTTCAACCCGCATTTAAAATGTGGGACGAAGCAAATCGATCCACATTGTTTGGACTAAATGTGGGTCAGACCTAAACAAACCGCACATGCCTACATTGCCACTCTACTTTCAAGTGTGTAGAAAGACAAATTTTATTTAAAAAGAAGAAAAAGGAGAAAAAAGAAAAACAAGAAGAAATAAAGATTTTTGCAATATCTTCTAAGGTGGAAGCACACACTGTCTTCTTTGACGCAGTAAGTGATGTGACCCCATTAAGGCTCATAGCTTGGGCCATTGGCTAAGCCAATTTCTTTTAATTTCTTATATTTTCATTTATTTTTAATTAAATATAGGTTGTTCTAATTTGGTTTGTTATGTTAATTGTAGCCCATTTTTCCAAGTTGTCAATTATTGAAGTATTTGGCATTGGGCATGTGGCCCAATTCTTCTCCATGCCTCCCATACACACAGGCACACAAACGCACACACACACCCGCACACACACACACACACCCGCACACACACACACCCACGCACACACACACACACACACACACACACACACACACACACACACACACACCCCCACACACTCACGCACACCCC
>Ga0214542_1006503_pt1 | contig 21257 bp, 14 predicted proteins | sample CNSS1metaG_FD_160096 | JGI IMG/M metagenome (GOLD analysis project Ga0214542, IMG submission 160096) | Root nodule microbial communities from cowpea collected in UCLA plant growth center, Los Angeles, California, USA - CNSS1 | ecosystem: Host-associated > Plants > Roots > Nodule | place: USA...
CAATAACATATTAAACCCCGTTTAAAACAACTTAGAATCATTAACACAGTTTAAGTAACAAACAAATACCTTCAATATCTATAATCGGATGCACCGAATTATAAACTCTAACTAAGCCCTTAGTGGGAAACTTATCAACAAACTTCATCAACATCTCCACCACCTCCTTATCCCCCGCCGACAACTCGTCGGTCCCCATATCTTTGCACCGAGAAGGGGTACCTGTCCAGCTAAATGAGAATTTTGTACTCCCATCTGCGTTCAAGAAATAGGGCTTGCCTTCTTCCTTCACCACAACTTTGAAGTATCCATCCTTAAAGTGCTTGAAAGACTGGGAAAATGCGTCTAGTCTGCTGATAGTAGGACGACTTATCAGAGACAGCCAAGTAGTCGATTGGCAGAGTCTAGTATCATAGAAGTACAGGAAAGCATAAGGTGAAGGCTCCAAGTATAGAGATTGGCACAAGATGCGGAAGGCTTGCAAGTAAGCCCAACTGTTCGGGTGCAACTGCGTAGGTGCCACGTTCAGCGTGCGCAACACACCCATAGTGAAATCATCTAACGGCAGCCGCACATGTAGCTGGGAAAAGTGACACATGTACATGTAGAAGAACTTCTCCGTGGCCCCCTCCTGCCCGTGACACACACGGTCAATAGCGCTAACCCTCTCCAAGGAAATGATATCCCCGCTTACACCCTTTGTGATGATAGGCGTACAATTCAACCAAGAGTTCAATAAGCAAGACCACCGGAACAAAGATGATTGATTACGGACATCGGCAGCCACCCACCCATAATCGCCTTTGGCCGGCCAGTCGCTCTCGGCCAACTCCTCTAGGGGATCTTCTCAGACCTCCCTCACCGTTTCCATGGGGATCCCGCTTACCATACCTCCAGAACTGGTACCCTCTTCATCAACTTGCCTACCTCTACTCCTCCCTGACCCCATACTATCACTACTAGATGTAGACAACGACACGCTATCGCTACTAGACATACCTTTTCTCGTGTTTTCGGAAAGATGTCGGCTGAAATTGGGAACTAGTCGGACAAGAAAACGCACACAAGACCTTTGAATACGGAATTCTCACCAATGAACCAAGTAAACCCTTGCTTGTTTTGAAATCCATATTTATAGGCCAGAATCCCAAATAGCGAAAACCCCTTCCCGCCAAAAAAACAACTCATACCAATCGACACCATCATTACAAGAGACATGACTCTTAAAAACGACGACGACAAAACTCCCTGATTTGATCCTGACACCCCTTCACCTACCATCAAACTATTATCACTTTTTAGCCTTAACACTATTCATCACACTTAAAGGCTGGGAGACTGGTGTACCACACCCAGCCGATCCCGTTAGCACACCAACACATAATTACCCTTGACCGACAACTCATATCGACCAAGGCTAGGGGACTGGTGTACCACACCTAGCCAAACAAGACCAAATAAGTAAACAATACTGTACCACACCTAGCCAAACTCGACCAAATAAGTAAACGATACATATATGCCAAGGCGGTCAAGTAGTCAGCCTAGGCCGAGTTGGTCTAAGCCTTACCAGATTAAACCGATAGCATAAACCGTCGAGGAAAGTAGTCGGCCTAGGCCGACTACTCCAATATACTTAGTAAAATTAAAGCCCCCCAGTGTTCAATAGGTCCTAAGGGCCTGGGCTAGGGCCCAAGCTCACTTACAGCCCAAACTAAAGCCCAAGCCAGTGCCCAGCCTATGGCATAACCAAACATGATTAATATTCTATAAATACACGTGGACCCCAGTAATTAAAGGTACGCATTCATTAATCACTAATTTGACCTTTTGAGAGTTTTGACTCACTTGAGCTTCGAAGTCCCTTTTGCAAGTAACCCCTCCTGGGTCCAAACCGACATGTACCAACCAGGAAGAGGCCTATTGAGGAGATAGCGGACTACATGGGTAAGGTGACACTTGTAACTAACTTATCTTGTTTGTTCTCTACAGGAACATTGTGTATTGTATTTTTGTAGCATCAACTAAGTTTTGACTCTTTGTATCGATTTGGTTTTGTGATAATATATAATATATAATATCAAAGTCCTTTTAAGAGGAGTTAGAACAGTCAATCCTGTTGATAACTTTAATATGTGAGTTTTAGTTGTATGATATAGGCTTTGTATGTTATAACCTAAAATAATATATAAAAGATTCCCTCTTTTGTGTCCACATTTTATAATACCAGTTTTACCCTTAATTATTTTATAAATAATTTACTTTTAACTGTTATTCTAAAACACTCTTTTGTTTTAAACTATTATTTTAATTTTTTTATACAGATATTTTTTTTAATTTTATATTTAACAACTATTTTAAAAATTAATTATATATTTATTATTAATCTTAACTTAAATTTCTTAAAAATTAAAAAATGCGAACACAACAGCGGTTGTGTGTTCGCTAGTTTTTATTAAGAGTAATTTAGTTAGATATTAATAGTAAATATTTGTTATAATTTAATAATACCAATTTTGTATTAGTAATTTTAGAAATAATTATTTATATTAAAATTTGTATTGTATTATATTAAATTCTGTTTATAATATATATTTTATTAAATGAGATTTGGGAAAGAAAGAAATAAAAAAAAATAATTTGTGACATTATAATCTTCATATTGCTTAAAATCTGTATAACACTATGTTAAATTTAGTTTATATTACATTAAGAATTATAATTTGTAAGTGTATAAAAATATGTCACGGTATATAAACATTTAAGTGTATAAGTATATAAAAGTAATTGTATAAAAAGTGAAATAGTAATTTTAATATATATATATAGATATATATATATATATATATATATATATCATGCGCATCCTTCGGTCTCCCTTCAAAAAGGTAAAAAGCAAAACAGCTCCCCCATCTTGCTCGAATAAACGTTGCTGAAAGAATCACCCATACCAAAAAATTTGGATTTCAGCAACTGGAATGCATCATAAATGGAAGCAAGTCTATTATATTGGATTCTCAGGTTTTGATTTCTGATTTACTCGATTCTTCTCGTCGTTTCTTTTTGGTAAAGTTCTTTTCATATATTTTTAACATGCTTCGATCAATCTACTTTTTCCAAATTTTCAGAAAATATTAAGATGTTGGTAGGTATAAAAAACATAATTTTTTCACTTATTAATATATTTTATTTTTATTTTTATTATTACTATATTACTGTTATTTTATTGACAATAATTATATTAATTTTTATTTAATATTTTTACACATATTAGAATAAGGGGATCTTTAAGTTTGTATAGGCATAAGACATGGTAAATGGTAAGTATATATAAACCAAACAAAGATTCATGAGCAAGGGATTTGAAAGACAGTCATAAATAGTCTAATGATGTGAATAAAATAACCTAAGGTTGAATAGAAGAGCATCATGTAGTGTTTGTTGGATGTTGGTAAATGTTGAAGTTGTTTAAAATCCTGTACCTATAGAACAAAAATTGTCAATCAAGTTATATTAGTGTTACACTATGCAAGAATAGTTTAGTTATTGGTGTGTACTTACTTGCTATAAATTTTGGGGAACTTCTTTGAAAACCACATTAGTTGTAGAGTCCAAAGCCCTTTTGTTGTTTTCATGAATAAGAATCTTTAATCCAGATTTATTTTGAACCCTAGACACAGCAACATACAATTGTCCATGGCTAAAAACTGGTATTGGTAAATATAGTCCCATTGAAGCTAAAGATTGACCTTGGGATTTGTTTATTGTCATAGCATATGATACCATGATAGGAAATTGTCTTCTAATAAGTTTAAAAGGCCATGGTGATTGTGATGGAGACATAGACATTCGCGGAATATATATTTCATCACCACTTGTGCTTCCTGTGATAACTTTTGCACCAATAACATGATTTGCTAGCCTTGTTATTATCAATCTACTTCCATTACATAAACCTTGAGTTTGATCCAAGTTCCTCAAGAGCATTATTGGTGTTCCAATTTTCAACTTAAGTTTATGGTTTGGAATACCTGATGTGGTTAATGAATTTAAAAACTCTGGAGTAATTTGATCAAAAGCATCGACTTCTATTCCTTCAGAATTGTCTATTATATCAGAGCTAAGATACTCCTTTTGTTATCCTGCAAAAATAGTCAATAAAAGTTATTGATATGGAATACTATTTTATGAATATGTATATCATTAAATAAAATAAATTTTAGGATATGTCATGTAAAAGTTAGGTATTAATGATAAAACATAGTCATTGATTTGATCAACTATTTCAATTCTGCTGGCCAATATTGCCCTGCATTGTAAGAAATTAAGATCTCTGAAGTTTTCAATTAATTTTGAATAAGTACTAGCAACTATCGCTTCAACAGGATCAACAAAGTTTGTGATTAGCAATTCTGGCGGGATTTGTATTTCAGCTATACCATCATTAGGTTCAAATAATTTACCATCTCCGAGTTTCACTATCCATTCAGAGAATTCTTGAATTTGTCTTGCATCGGATTTTTGTCACCCGTTTTGCAATAAATGCATATTCTTTGTCAGTGTTAATATCTGACATTGGTCTCAAAGATAGGAAGCATTAATTGTTGCATGAACAATATCTGATATGTTTCCTTTAGGAATAACAGGTAGAATTTGCCTGAAATCACCACCAAAAACTATTATTTTTCCACCAAATATAGAGTTAGATTTATTTTCTTTTCTCATTATATCATTCAATGTTCTGTCTAGTGCTTCGAAACATAATTTATGTGCCATTGGTGCCTCATCCCATATAATTAACTCAGCCTTCTGTAATAATTCAGAAACCTCACTTCCTTGTTGGATATTACAAACTGAGGTATCTAGTGTTGGTACTGGAATTTTAAATTTTGAATGCGTCGTTCTTCCTCCTAGTTACAATAGAGATGCAATTCCACTTGATGTGACTGTTAAGACAATTTTTCGTTGACTACGCAAAGCTGAAGCCAATATTTTCCACATGAATGTTTTTCTTGTCCCACCATAGCCATATAGGAAGAACATAGCTCCTTTTTTACTTGTCACTGCATGCATTATCTTCTCAAAAATTTGTCGTTGCTCATCTATATAGTTTGTGAAAAGTAAATTAATATCAGTCTATATTACTATAATAAAGTAATTTAGTAGGTAATATAGGATATTTGCAATGTATTATTATTACTAGTAAGCAAGTTGAAGTTTGATTGAAACTGATGTTTTTGATCCTCAATGTTATAATCAAGTTCAGCATAAATTAATTTATTTCCTAAATGACTTGTAACATAGTCATTAGGATAAGGCATGTATGGGTAGTCCTTCAAGCTCTTTCTGTTTATTTGGAGAAGGTTTTCTATCTCCAACAACGTTAAATTTTGTAGCCGGTCAACAGTTAGATGCAATTCTACATAAAAGAAAAAAGTTATAGGTTAGTACATGGAATATATAAAAAATTTTAACTCAAGAGTATAAAAGTTTTTGTACCTGGCAATCTGGCGATTTTTCTTTGATTATATTGAATGTCATCTGAAAGCCATTCCCAAGTCTTTTGCCAAAATAGTTGTGGATTATTGACACAATTAGACAATAATATAGTTACAAACAACTTCTAAGATAATGTCCTGAACCCCAATCCTTTGCTTCTTTAATAGCTTCAATATATTCTCTATCATCGGCTAAGAATCCTGATGCAAAGCAAGCTTCTCTAAATGTCGGATATGTTATGTTATCAACAGTTTTGATGTCATCATAGAACGAAGGTCCCTTTACGACTGTTAGCATCCTCCGTAAATAAAAAAGCTCCCCAGTACTTGGTGGTACCCAAATAAGTCTACCTATTGTATTTCCTCTTTGTCTAGGTTTCCAACATCTATTCTTCTTGACATAAACAAACTTGGAAGCAAATTGTGTGTATGTTAAATTTCTTGCCTCTTGGAATGTTTTGTTGGACTCCATCCAAGCTATAAAAATTGATTGTGAAACACTTCGTTTAGAAATTATGTCATCAATGTCATCTTCATCTTTAAAATATACACCGTGCTCACCTTCAAGATGGAAAAAAAGTCTTTCCACTGCTGGATTTCTTCCATGAATAGGATCACGAGTGACACTACCTTTTCTTGAAATGGGTTAACCTTATTACATTCCACCTCAACCATGAACCACACATGTTAAATTGCAAAAACTAAATGGCTACTACTTTCATGTGGGTCAGGGAAAACAATATAATGTAGATAAGTGCAGGTTCACACTTATGATAAGCCCACTTTGCACTTAAAGTGGAAGTTTTTCATATGCAATACGTTTGACACAATCTGCAAAATTTATAAATATTATTCCTTATTATTTGGTGTGAGTTAACTTTATTAATGAAGTGTATAAATCACTCACGTCACCAAATGGGATACTTATGAGTCAAGTCAAGAATGGGAAACATTTTGTTCCAATCATATAGCGTAAGTTAGCAAAACCGAACAACTAGGTTTGCACTTAAATTCGGGATCATGAGTGACACAACCATCTATTGAAATGGGTTCATCTTATACCAACCCACCTCATCCACGAAGCAAACATGTTAAATTCTCAAAACTTAAGGGCTACTACTTTCATGTGGGTGAGAGAAAATAATGTAATGCAGAAAAGTGCAGGTTCACACTTACGATAACCCCGCTTTGCACTTAGACTGAAAGTTTTTTTATATGAAACTAGTATATTGACCCGTGCGTACGCACTGGGCATATTGGTTTTATTTTCTATATTAAAATAATAAAATAGTGAAAGTATTATGTAATGAAATATTATGAAAATTAAGTTATATTATTGTAAATGTTGTTATTAAAGTAATTAAATAGTAAATCTAAGTGATGCAATAATAATTTCAGTTTAAATATAATAAATAGAATTGATATCATAATATAATACAGTTAATTGATTTTATGAAATAATTATATTAGCCTATGATCCGTGTGAACATTGTTTTTGTTTTTTTTATTTTAATTTTTTTTAGAATAATAATATAATTGTTATTATATTTATTTAACAATTAAAAATACTAATAATAATATTAATATAAATTATAAATTATAAAAATTTTAAAAGATTAAAATTCTATTTAACAAAAGTATTTAGTATAACAACATTTTCTAAAGTTAAAAAAACACACTTATAATAATGAAACCATTATGAATAGTAATAATAATAATAAACATAATAATGATTTCCAATAATAATAATAATAATATTTATGCTATAAATATTAATATTAATGGTAACACTAAGGATAATGTCAACTATAATAATCTATTATTATATATAAAGATATACATTAACAACAACACAAATAAAAATGACAAGTAATTGAAATACAATCCCGTAATAAATTAATTTAAGATGTGTGTCTAACTATAATAATAATAATATTACCATTATAATAATATCTCGTAGTGATAAAAATAAAAAAAAAAATAAAATATATATATATATATATATATATATATATATATATATATATATATATATATATATATATATATATATATAAAGAGATATACATTTGTTGTGCCCTCTTTTGTTTATACAATTTTATACTCTTAATTATTATTTTTTAAATTAAAATAATTATTCATAATAAAAATTATTTGTCCATTTTATCATTTTAATAATTTTAGTAACTATTTTTTTTAATTCAAATAATTACACAGATATAAAAATACAATGAAAAACAAAAGAAATAAAAAATGTAAGTAATTGAGATATTATCCCGTAGTAAATAAATGTAAAATGTGTGTTTAACTTTAATAATAATAATAATAATAATAATAATAATAGATAATAATAATAACACTAAAATAATATCGCTTAGTCATAATAATAATAATAATAATAATAATAATAATAATACATATATAAAGAGATAAACATCCTTGGTGTCCTTTTTTGTTTTTTCAATTTTATCCTCTTAATTATTATATTTTAAACTTAAATAATTATTTAAAATAAAAAAGTATTTTTTACTTTTATTATTTTACTAATTTTAGTAACTATTTTTTTGAATTGAAATAATTATTCAAATGTAAAGATAAATAAACAACAAAACAAATAAAATGGTCAAGTAATTGTAACATGATTCATAGATAATAAGTAACAGTAAAATGTGTATGTAACCATAATAATAAAAACAACAACAAGAATAATAATAATAACTATTATAATAATTATAGTTCAAATTAATAATAATAGTAGTAATAATAATAATAGAAATATAATAATAGAAATAATTGTAGTTAATAATGATAAGAATAATAATACTTATAGTTGGTAATAATCTTGTTCATAGTAATTATAGTTAATAACAACAATTATAGTTAATAAGAACAATTATTATTATTATTATAATTAGAGTTGATAATAATAAAATAACAACAATAGTTAGAGTTATGATAGATAATAATAACAATAATATAAGCATAAAATAATAAATATCATGAAAATTATGTTATATTGTTGTAAATGTTATTATTAATGTAATGAAGTTGTAAATTCAGTTTTAAATATAATAAATAAAATGAATATCACAATACGGTGCAGTTAATTGATCTTACGAAATAATTATAATAGTATATGATCTGTGCGTGTACGCACTTTTTTATTTATTTTAAATCTATTTAGAATAATAATATAATTTTTATTATAGTTATTTAATCGTTAAAAATAATAATAATAATAATATTAATATAAATTATAAATTATAAAATTTTTAAAAATTAAAAATCTATTTAGCAAAAGTATTTAATATAATAATATTTTTTATAATTAATAAAAAGCACTTATACTAATAACATCACTTTGAATAATAATAATAATAATAATAATAATAATAATAATAATAATAATAATAATAATAATAATAATAATAATAATAATAATAAAAAAAAAAAATAATAACGATACTAATAATAAAAAACAAATGATGAGAATCATAATTTCTATGCTATAAATATTAATGTTAATGCATATATCAAGGCTAATGTTGACATACTAATAATCTATAATTATATATAAAGATATATATCAGCAACAAAACAATTAAGAAGAACAACTAATTGAAATATGATCTCGTAGTAAATAAAATTAAGATGTGTGTCTAACTATAATAATAATAATAATAATAATAATAATAATAATAATAATAATAATAATAATAATACCATTATAATAATATTCCGTAGTGAAAATAATAATAATAATAATGATACACTAACTTGATATATAAAGAGATACACATTTTTTATGTCCTTTTTTTTTGTTTTTACATTTTTATCCTCTTAATTATTATTTATTAAATTTAAATAATTACTCATAATAAAAAATTATTTGTCAGTTTTATCATTCTACTCATTTTAGTAACTATTTTTTTTTCAATTCAAAAAATACCAAGATATATAGATAAAATGAATAACAAAACAAATACAAAGAGAAAGCAATTGATATATGATCCCACAGTAAATAAAAACAAAATAAATGTCTAATTATAATAATAATAATAATACCACAATAATAATTTCGGGTAGTGATAAAAATATTAATACTACTACTAACAATAATATTAATATTAATACTATATATATAAAGAGATAAAAAAAATTTGTGTCCTTTTTATTTTATCAATTTTATCCTCTTAATTATTATATTTTAAATTTAAATAATTAATTATAATAAAAAAATTATTTTTCAGTTTTATTATTTTAATAAGGTTAAAATACCTTTTTGGTCCTAATTTTCGTCTAGTTTTGTCAAATAAGTCCTAATTTTGGTTTTGTGTTCAAATAGATCCCAATTTTCGTCAATTTTGTTCAATTGAGTCCCTTTTTGCTAACACCGTTTAAATCATTAACGATCATGAATAGTAATTGCCACGTGTCACTTCGTGGTTTTTTTTATTTTTGATTTATTTTTTTAAATTTTTTTTAAATGTCCTAGTGTCAACCCAATAGCATGTCACGTGTCAAAGTTAGTGTCCTATATTAGATTTGGTCCCTATATTTATTATTTTTGTTCAATTTAGTCCCAATTTTTGTTAACATGAACCAATTTAGTCCCTCTACAAATTTAAACCAAATTTAATTTTTATATTAATTCACATTTTTTATTAAATATTTTTATATAATATATTAAAATTCACATCATTATAACTTTGGTATAAATATTAAATTTGGTTACATCTTCGATAAGGACAAAATTGGTCAATTTTAAACAAAATTGGGACTAAATTGAACAAAAATAACAAATATAAGGACCAAATTGAATATAGAACATTGACTTTGACACGTGACACACTACTGGGTTGACACATGGACATTTTAAAAAAAAATTTAAAAAAACCACAAAGTGACTCATGGCAGTCATTGTTCACGGCCGTTAATGATTTAAACGGTGTTAGAAAAAAATGACCTAATTGAACAAAATTGACGAAAATTGGAACTTATTTGAACACAACCAAAATTAGGACTTATTTGACAAAACTTGACAAAAATTGGGACCAAAAAGATATTTTAACCTTTTTAATAATAATATTAATAATAATACACTAACTTAATGTATAAAGAGTACACATTTGTTAAGTTTTTTTTTAATTTTTACAATTTTATCCTCTTAATTATTATTTATTAAATTTAAATAATTATTCATAATAAAAATTATTTGTCAGTTTTATCATTCTACTAATTTTAGTAACTATTTTTTTTCAATTTAAAAAATACCAAGATATAGAGATAAAATGAATAACAAAACAAATACAAAGAGCAAGTAATTGATACCAAACCCGTCTGTTAACCTTCCTCTTTGCACAATCATGGATCACCTTATTCTGCATAAAATATGAATACATTTAAGTTTGGCAAACAAATTAAAATTCTATATAAATAAAGCACTAAATGTACCATGTAAATTGGACTAAAAATTACTCTCCTGATGCTCCCCTTCTGACATTTTTCCTTATACATAAAGTGGCTAGCTGCAAAGAAAATGGACTACATACACACACAACAACAAAGTAGTCAACAGGTAACATGTCATGTTAAATTAACTTCAGTCACCAACCTTTCCATGTTGTAAATCCATTCACGAGGCACATAGTTTCTCGTTTTAGTACTGGTCAGAATCTGGTCATTTATCTCGATAAATATACATTTGTCATGTCAAAAAGTTTATATTAAATTCATTAAAATAAAAGAAATTTTAATGACAACTTGATAAAAAAAAATTCAATTCCCATTACCTTTTCACTTTTGATGTTACAACTTGGTACAAAAATAACTTCTCGACGTAAGGAGCAGGTAGTTCAGCAAGAGGACTACTTGGTTTCACGTAAGGCACAACGGCTAGGCGATCTAGGTTCTCATCACCTACTTCAATGTCCATGACATTTTCTTCCTTCAACATAGCATCTGCCACCTCAGAAAGGGGCGCATGGGCTTGTTCATCACACATCTGCACCAAATTTCATACGTGTTATAACCTGATGTGACCCCACAAAGCCCAATTGCACCTTCAAGCCCAAGCCCAAGCCCATGAAAAGGCCGAATAACAAGAAGTATGATGAAGAAGATTCAAATAGGCCTCCCAATAGATGGACAAAAATCTAATGGGCTTGTCACATTATTTTCATGGGCCCAAAGAAATCAACAAGACTTGAAGAAGTGCATCAAAGCCCAATAGACTAGATTTTAAATTGGGCCAATATTTGGGCTTTGCTTTCAATAACGGTGTAAGACATAAAAATAGGTGTTACATGTACAAATGGGCTCGGCCCACTAAGAGTCTCCCTCAGGCCATGACTTCCTCAAGGATCATGCATCCCATGGAGCCAAGTCCACACTCCACCCATGTGCCTCCTTCATCCAAGGGCTAAGAGAGTGTCTTCTTTTCCAAGTCTTCATACAAAGGCTAGGAAGATTTCTCCTTCTCCAAGCCACCATCCAAGGGTGATGATTAAAGCTTCTCCTCCAAGCTTGATCTAAGGGCCAAGAATTAGCCTAGCTTTTAGGCTCACATATAAAAGCCAAAAGTAGACCATTTGTACATTTTACTCTTGAAATTTCTAATAGAATGTTTGTGTTGAGATCACTCCACCCATCTATTATTTTGAGAGCACCTAAGCTAAAGGTTTACAACATTTCCTCTAGCCACCTTCCACTAGTCTAGTTTATAGTCTAGTTTTCCTTTCACCACTCCAAATTCCATTGCTACAAGAGCCTTAAACACTTGTCTCCTTGCCATTTTCCGCTGCTTATGGAGTTCCTACCAACCACCACACATTGGAGCTCCATCATAACCTTCCTACTAAAACTAAAAATTATTACATTAACAGACTTGTCGATCATATGTGCTTTCAGCTTCTAGATCGCCTAACTGCTACGAAACAAAGGTCAGTGCCTCGACAATTATTAATGCATCGTCACTTAAACTGGAATCAATAGTCACCTTGCGCTCTTTCTTAGTTTCAACTTCTTCAGGACTTGGGGCAACTTCAGGAGTATTTTTAGGTTCACCGGTCAGGGCTGCTGCAACACATACACCACCTTCACCACTAATGGCAGTTCGACCTGTAATGTTAAGCCCACCACTGATTGAGGCTCCAACACTTCTTGTCCATGGATCACAAGTTGTTTCCCCAATGCCAAAATTTGGTGCTTTAAGACTTCCATCACCTTCAGCAATTTTAGATGCAGATGTTGTGCCAATGTCAATAGAATGCAATTCTAATGCTACACCAACTTCAACAGTTTCATCAATTCATTTGTTGCATTAGGCAAGATCTGTTCACTATCAATTGCATTTGTTGGGGGTTTGTAGCAGCTGTGTTGTCAGGCTCAATGTGGCCCTCCTTACCATTAACATGTGGACCATCATCTCTACCACCATTGACCTTAACTACATTAGAAGCAGCAATGTGCTCCTCATCAAATCTTTCTACTGCAGCCTTACTGTAAAAATCTCTTTTCATCCTCTCCAAATCTTGTTTCATTTCCAGCTGCAATTTGGCATTTGTATTAAACTTGTCCAACAATTCAGTTTTCTTCTTTTCTTTCCACTAGAGGTGCCTCATCAGCGAAGATGGGAAGGTTCATTTCCTCTTGGGTTAATGCCCAATCCATTCGAACTTGCACCAACACAGAGTTTGAATCCAAATGGCAAGTCACATTTCTCAAGAAACAAACACTTGTTCATATCACATTTCATGGATTTGCAGTTCTAAAACATGGGTTTGCAATTAAATACATTGAACGCATATTGAACCTCCTGCTGTAAAATTAAAATTCAAGTCAATTTTGCAAATAATATTATGTGGCTTCACAAATATATAGTGTTGTACAACCACATAATTGATTCTGCACATGCACTCAATATATTCCACTAATGCAATGCCACATTATGGTAAGTGTTAAATTATGAAATCATAAAAACAAACCCAAAATTCCATTTTTTGAACAACCAACATCACAGTTTTGTGGATAACTTTATGTGAAAATCAATTCCAATTGCTTCGCAGTTATACACTGCATACTTAGCATAAAAAGTTCAAATACACAAATACTCCACAAATCAATACATATAGGTTGGCAGTTAAACACTTAGTACAATTATATGCACAATTATATACAACATAATGCATCTGGTTGCGTTCAAAACAATTCATGATTCTTTCTCCCCACATTCTCAGCAACGCCCAAGACAAATATCTAGGGAAGACAACTGTACCAGTTATATTTTCCAAAGAAAGCCTCTGACAGGCCTACTGTAAGACCAGAGAAATTTAAATAATTAAATTAATAATTATTTAATAAATGGAGGTAGGGGAAGCCTTTATGGCACTTAATGTTCATTGTAGTGACATGGAAAAGTACTAGCTCAAGTGGTTGTGAGTACTTTGGTTATGTGAGAGGATTTGGGTTTGAGTCTTATGTATGCCTTTGTGTGTTATTTTAATTTATGCATTATTTCGTAGTATATTTGAATGATAGACGTGATAATATAATCCTAAAATTTTAGGAATTATCATAAATTTGAATTGGTTGAATTGGTTGTGCAATTGACTTGGTAAGTGATGGGTTGTGGGTTCAAACCTTCATGAGAACAAATTAATCTCTTTATTTTTGCTATAATACTTGTGGTCTGAATGTGAAAGGGTGGGAAAGCCCTAGAGGCCTTGGGCCTCCAAGGGAGTTGGAAAAATAGTCCATAATGGCTTATGAAAGGTAATAATAGACATTAAAAAGCCAATTTTCGTTTTATTTGTTTTTACCACAATTATGAGCCATATAAAAAGGGAGAATTAGGCCATTAGAAGGGTTTTGGAAGTTTGAAAAATTAGAGTGAGGAAGGATCACGAGTTTTGAGTGCAAAAGCGATTTGGGATTAGAGTAAAACGGTGGTGGTTGAGAGAGCAAAAAGGGAGGGTTCTAACTATCACAAAGTCAAGGTTAGACAACCTTTTAAAGCAAAGATTCACAGGTTAGGGGAGCTCTTTTGCATACCTTTCATTAATTGTTCAAGATGCTTGTGTAATATGTAATATGCAATGAATTATGTGCCATTACCATAAGATTTTCGTTCCAACATGTTGTGAATTGGGTATGTGATTGTTTTGTTGTATATGACTAAACCCTTGTGTGAATATATGGAAATACTGGCGTTATTAGTAATGTATGGGATTTTGGGTAATTGTTTTGTTTGGGAGTCAGATTTTGGAGTCTAAAATAGGTACATAATGTTGGAACAATGAAAGGGTTTGGTTATCATGTTTGTATGAGGTTTTGGCATGGTGTGCGGGTTTTGTGTGCGCGTAGTAGTAAGGTAATATAATAGTCTCACTCAGGCTAGCCAGGCTTGCCTAGGCGAGAGTTGCAGAGCCAAAATTGTGTTTCTAGACGAGCTACTCGCTTAAGAGGAACGCCAGGGTTTTGGGCGACCTGTTGCTTCGCTCAGGCGAGAACATCTCGCTTAAGCGAGAAAACGAGAATGTGAGACTGTGTTTTGGGGTGCCTCGCACAGGCGAGAGGATCAGGGTTTTGGGCGACAAGGCGTCTCGCCCAGGCGAGAGGTTCTCGCTTAAGCGTGACCTCTTGTCTAATTTTGAGTTTTGCTTAACTTGCCGCCTGGGCGAGTGTTTGGGTGTTAGGCGAAGTGTGAGCTCACCCAAGCGAGGGGGGACTCGCCTAAGCGAGATTTCGCAGGTTAATCAGTTCAGCACGCTCGCTCAGGCGAGGAAGCTTAGCTTAAGCGAGACAGACCTGGTCGCTTAAGCTAAGGCTTCTAGCCCAAGCGAGTTTAGTGTAGTTTATGTGTATTGTTTGTACGCTTTGATGAAACATGGATCAAGAGATGGTGTGCCATGAGCGGGTAGGTACATGGATGGTGGATAACATGTGATGGTATGAGCGGGGAGGTTCATACTCGATTACTCTTCTGTGGGGATACGAGCGAGGTAGATTCGTATGTTCCGTGCTCACAGTTGAGAGATGTTACGTGTGGGGAGGTACGTAGCTTGTGGGTCACATGTGTAGGACTACGGGCGGGTAGGTCCGTAGAGTAGGACTACGAGCGGGGAGGTTCGTAGAGGCAGGACCACGAGCGGGCAAGTTCGTGTGAGCATCAGAAATCCTAAGTCCATGACTAACCTTGTTGTATGTTAGTAATTGAAAAGCCTTGGGGCGTGTTGAGAATGTAACTAAGATGTAATTATGATACTAAGATTGGGTGATTTCTATTATTTAATTTATGTGATTTTTATATATATTGTTGAGCTCACCCTTTCTATGATCGTGTAATTTTTACACGAGAGCAGTTGATGATACAAGTAATGCTGCTAACACTCGAGATGGAGAAAGGGACTAGTTGGGAATTAGAGCTAGGGAATTACTATGTTTTAAAGTTTTATTTGGAACTTGTAATAACTTTTGGAATTATTTTTACGTATTAAATGATTGTCGCATTGAACATTAAATTTTGTTTTGTTTCCGCGACAAGAATTAATAAAGTTGCGACGTTCAAGCTTCATTTTATTTATTTTTTAAATATTTAATTAAGTAATATCTTTTAGGGATGTTACATTTGGTATCAGGGCAAACGTTTTAAGATTTTGGGGAACATAGGAAGTGAGCTTACTGCGTTTGTGTGTGATTTTATGTTATGGTGTTGAATGATAATAATTGTTGCTTTGGTTATAATCTGAGCTGGTTAATGTAAACAGCTGAATTATGTGGCGTGCACAAGCAATGGCTAATAGGAGGCGCAGAAACAATGTTAGGGCAGATGAGAATGCGAACGCAATCCACAGGATGGTGGACGCGATGCAGCCTGTTGCAGCGCAGCTGAGAGCGATGATTCCACCTGTTAGGCCTGCGACGATGGAGGATTTCATGCGCCGCAAACCGGTGAAGTTTACTGGCAAGGCCACCCCGGATGAGGCAGATGCGTGGCTGTGTGAATGTGAGAAAATCTTCGGGGTGATAGAGTGATCGGAGGCTCAGAAACGTACTTTTGCCACTTTTCTGTTGGTGACAAAGGCAGAGTACTGGTGGATGGAGATGCAGCAACAGATGCAGACACGCGAGGAGGAGGTGAATTGGGTTAACTTCAGAAAGAGGTTTCTAGAGAAGTACTTTCTCGACAGCGCTAAGCACGAGCAGGAAGTTGAGTTCCTTACCCTGCAGCAAGGGTCGATGTCAGTGTAGGCATGTGTGGAGAGATTTAAGTATTTAGCAAGGTTTTACTCTCAGACTGTGACAGAGGAGTGGCGTTGCAGGAAATTTGAAGGCGGCCTAAAGCATGAATTGAGGTGCTTCATTGTACCACTGAGGGTCAGGGAGTTTCCTGTCTTGGTCGAGCAGGCCAAGAGTGTGGAGCAGTTGGAGATAGGACCCAGCAGGGTCAGCAGATCCCAGAAGACTAGTGTTGAAGGCAGACAATAGAAGAAGCCCTATAGTCGATCGCCATCATCCTCACAGAAATTGAGGTGCTATAATTGTGGAGGAGAACACCTGAGGAGAGATTGTACACAGCCTACGGGCAGTGGGGGAAACAGTGTTAGCACTCGCAAGTGCTATGCTTGTGATCAGCCGGGGCACTTTGCTAATAGGTGCCCTAATAAGAAGACTACCACAAGAGCACGGCCGCCACCATCTTCATTAGATAGGCCTAGAGCAGCAGGCCGAGTCTTTGCTTTGACCAGTACGGAGGCCACTCAGTCAGGTAGTCTTATACTCGACCTTTGCTTATTGTTGGGTAACCGGGTGTAGGTGTTATTTGATTCAGGAGCTTCACACTCCTTTATATCTCATGACTGCTTGAAGAATTTGGGATTGTCGACTCGTGATCTGGGATGCGAGTTAATAGTCTCAACCCCAGCTCCCAGTTGCCTTTCCTTTATTTGCATCCTTCTTCAATTTCTATGATGAGGAATTTCTTTTTCGTTTCCCAGCCTTTTCGCTTTGAAGAAAAACCAAATCAGTAACATATAACTTGCACCCAAAACCAAAATGCATTCACCAACGAAAAATAAAGCCCAACAAGTAACCTCATTTCTTTCTTCCAAAACAAAAAATATAAAACTCGAACATGGAATTAAAATCAACCCTAAACGAAAAAAAAAATCCCCATTCACAAAAAAAAAAATCTAACTACAACATAACCCACCATGGCAACCGAAGACACAAATGCCTCCTTTCGAACAAGATTGAGAAGGAGAACTACCCGCGAGAAACTTCCACGACTCCATCAACCCACACCTCCTCCACCAACTACACCGTCGCCAACAATGGAATGAAAGGAATGAAACGAGAAAATGGGGTTTCATCTGAGGTGAAATGAACGAGCCTCAGTGGAAGATGAAGAAGTTTAGAGCAAGAGGAAGACAAAGCAATAGTAATTGTTATCCTACTTGATTACTTCTGCAACATACAGTAACTACTGTAAGACCCGTAGAATTTAATTAATTAAATAATTAATTAATTAATAAATGCGGGTGGGGAAATGATTATGACATTAAATTATGGTTGATATGACGTGAAAAAGTACTAGCTCAAGTGGTTTAGAGTACTTTGATTGTGTGAGAGGACTTGGGTTCGAGTCCTAGGTATGCTAACTTTTGTGGTTGTTTTATTTTTTAAATCTATGTAATCATGTCCTGGTATGATATGATGTCTGAATTGGATTTGTTAAGCATGAAACATGATTACTTGAATTGGTTGTGCAATTGTTTGGTGAATGAATGAGTATGGGTTCAAACCTTGGAGAACCAAACTAAAAACTTTATTTTTGGCATTTTGGCTTTGAATTCAATATGAAAGGTTGGGACAAACCCTAGATAGTTGAGAGGCAGCCTTGGGTAGCTGAAAAACAGATCCTAAAGGTCAATTTAATGGTAATTAACAGTACCATTAGGTAAATTTTCGGTTGGGTAATTAAACCCTACTAAAAGCCAAGTTTAAAAGGGTAAAAAGTGGTCATAGGGAAGGTTTTGCAAGCTGGAATAGCAACCTGAATTAGAGCACGAAAATCAGAGAGATTGGTGAGGTTTGAGTGAGATTCTGGTGAGGGTTGAGGAAGCACATCAAGAAAGGGGAAACGTGGTGATCATTGGACTCCTTCAAAGCAAACCAAATTTTACCAAAAGGATCCAGGTTAGGGGAGCTGGACTCCGTTTATCTTTTTTCTTATATTAAACTCCATGAATGATATGATGATATGAATGCATGAATATCGTTTTGATTGTGAAATTCTGATTTCTGGAAATTTTCCAAAATCCGCCTGGCGGGCCATACATAGCCGCTAGGCGGCTCATGCCTATTATATGAGTTTTGGGGTGTTTCTGGGGCAGCGCCTGGCAGTGAAACCCTGTACCGCCAGGCGATGCAAATGGATGGCTAAATTTTGGGCTTATTTCATGATCTGCCTGGCGGTGATGAATTTCCGCCAAGCGCCGCGAGTTTGTTGACGCGATTTTTGATTCTGTTCTTCTCAAGAGGATTCTAATCGGGGGGAAATTTGGGGATTTGTGGTTATAACATAATTGAGGTGGTATTTTGTTGATTTCCGGCTTGAGTGATATGCATAAGTAATGGAACAGTGTTAGGGTTGGAAGGAAAGTAGACCTTGCTATTAGACCAATTGACGTTGAAATTGTAAGGGAGAAAGTGGTAAAGATTGAGTGGGGAATTACACATGAGTCTACCTGCGAGTGAGCGAGAGTGTGAACTCAAAGAATATTTGACAGGAAACGTAGCAAGGGAATGAGAGAAAATGTGATAGGTTGTAACAAAACCTGGAATTTCCCAGGTCTGATGTACCACCTGGTAGGCTAGAGGATACCGCTAGGTGACAACGTGGAAATCAGGGGCATGTGGGAGAGTTTGGAGTGCGTTAAGTTGGGTTAGATGCGATGATAATCTGGTCATGAAATAATAAAGGGTAATTCAATGAAAAAGGCTTCTCTTTGATATATTTTGAGTGGGATAACACGTTGTGAAGGATAAAGAATGGAAAATCACGAGTGGGTCGTGAGGTTTGAAAGTAGGTTTTAATTCAGAATGAAGTATAAAGCACAACTAAGGTTGGATGGGTATCGAACATAAACCAGTCAGAGTCTAAGATAGTAGATTGAGATGATTAATCACATGCACAACATGACCAATAATATATTATGAGGTACAATTTCTGTTTTGTGTGGGTAGGAGTGGATTAAATATGATGATAACAGGTAATATTGACCTTAATCTTAAGCCTCAGTGTGGAGTAAGGGATGGAGAGGTCCGTGGAAGGGAATGAAGGATCATTATAGGCACTAAAACATGTTAAACCAGAAACAAGCTGTTCTGGTATAGCGCCTGGTGGGAGGGAACGACTCCGCCAGGCGGTAGAGAGGAAATCAGAGAGAACCTGATAGTGCAGCGCCTAGCGGTCGGGTCTGTGGCGCCAGGCGATATCTGTGCAAACAGTGAGGCACTGTTACGTATGTGCCTGGCGGTGAGAGTAATACCGCCAGGCGGTACCTGCAGCGAGGGGAGTTTTTGAGGTGCTGTGCGCCTGGCTATACGCAGCACCCGCCAGGCGGTCTGGGAGCTGGCAGCGCCTGGCGGCACGTGTCCCCCGCCAGGCGATTTATACTGCTGCAGCTTGAAATTATGGTTTCGTACTTGTCATCTACAAGGCGTCTAGTGGTGCTTTAAAGGTGGGATTGCTGGTGTTCCTTGAGTTGTGGCTCGGAACGTATCCCTTGAGTTGTGGCTCGGGATAGGGGTTAAGCACGTGGTATTCCTTCAGTTGTGGCTCGGGTTGGAGAGTGTTGCCAGTGTGAGTGTGCTGGTTGTGGCCATTACGGATGGCTTCAGATAGATTGCCCTCCTCAGTTGTTGGCTGACGAGTTTGGTAGTCTTGGGACGATACAGACTATGTTTGTATATGGGAACTCTACCTGGCGTTACGGTGTATGATCCGTAGCATGTTTTCCCGCACGTGCTCTATGAGTTGTGGCCGATAGGTATGGCAACAAGTCACCTTGAAGTAATTCATTAGACGATGTAGAACACGAATAATCTAATTGGGGGTCAGATGATAGGAATTAAAGAATGGAACAATGTGAGATGTTTAAGTTATGTATAGTTACATATGGTTATATGCTTATATATATCTGTAACTTTATGTGTATGTTTTATCTGTTAAGCTCACCCTATCTGCGTGTGTTTGGCGATGATCGTGTACGCGGTACACGGGAGCAGATGTTGTTGATGCAGGTGGCTCAGGTGAAGCGTAGTCGCGAAGAGGGGTTCGACTTGGGGAATTTCTTATGTTTCTTTATTGCTTTTGAAAACAGTTGTAAACCCTGATGGGTGATTTTATAACATTGCTCTTTTATTTTTTGGAACGGATGATTATGAACTTTACTTGTTCATTTAATAAATTTTAAATTTTCCCGCGTTTTGGGAAAATGAGGTATTATTAAATGCGCTGTATTTAATTTATTCTTTTATTTTATTTATAAATCCGTAATATCCTGACGGGATGTTACATTTGGTATCAGAGCAATGGTTTTCAAAATGATTTTTGGGGTCTGTTCCTGCAGAGAACAAACAAGATAGGTTAGGCACAAGCGTCACCTTACCACGTAGTCCGCTATCTCTTCAGTTGGCCTCTTCCCAGTCGATACATGTCGGCTTAGACCCAGGGGGGGTTACCTGCAGAAGAGT
>Ga0214542_1006506_pt1 | contig 21249 bp, 13 predicted proteins | sample CNSS1metaG_FD_160096 | JGI IMG/M metagenome (GOLD analysis project Ga0214542, IMG submission 160096) | Root nodule microbial communities from cowpea collected in UCLA plant growth center, Los Angeles, California, USA - CNSS1 | ecosystem: Host-associated > Plants > Roots > Nodule | place: USA...
TTGATAAAAATGGTTTTATTCAAGAGCGATTTTTTGATATTGTGCATGTTAAAGACACTACAGCAATAACTTTGAAGAATGAATTGTGTGTTGTACTATCTCGACATAATCTTAATGTTTCTAATATTCGTGGTCAAGGGTATGATGGTGCTAGCAATATGAGAGGAGAATGGAATGGATTACAAGCATTATTTTTGACTGATTGTCCTTATGCATATTATGTTCATTGTTTTGCTCATCAGTTACAACTTGCCTTGGTTGCTGCATCAAGAGAAGTTATTCCAATTCACCAATTCTTTTCAAAATTGACTTTCATTGTCAATATTGTTTGCTCTTCTAGTAAACGTCATGATGAGTTACAAGCTGCCAAGTTAGATGAAATTGCATATTTGTTAGAAATTGATGAGCTTGAAAAGGGTAAAGGGGCAAATCAAATTGGTACTTTAAAACGAGCTGGGGATACCCGTTGGAGCTCCCATTTCTCTTCTATTTGTAGCTTGATCAATATGTATGATGCAACTTGTTTAGTTCTAGAAAAAATTACTGTTGATGGATCTACTTATTCACAACGTGGTGATGCTGATAATGCTTACAAAAGCTTGACCTCATTTGAGTTTATACTGATCTTGTATTTGATGAGAGAAATTATGGGGATAACAGATGTTCTTTGTCAAGCATTACAACAACAATCTCAGGATATAGTTAATGCTATGCATCTAGTTTGTTCTACAAAAGGACTTATTCAAAACTTGAGAGAAAATGGTTGGGATAAGTTATTAAAAAATGTGACTTCTTTTTGTGAAAAACATGATATTGAGGTGCCTAATTTTGGGGCTTCTTATGTAGCAAGGCAAGGACGCTCTCGTCACCAAATGGATCATATTACAGTGGAACATTATTTCAAAGTTGAAATATTCTTTGTTACCATTGATAAGCAATTACAAGAGTTAAATAGTAGATTTAATGACCAAGCAATGGAGTTATTAATTCTAAGCTCTACTTTGGATCCTAAGAATCCTTATAAAGCTTTTAATATTGATAAAGTTGCACTCTTGTGGAAAAATATTATCCCATGGATTTCAATGAGCAAGAGAAGATTAATTTGAATTTTCAACTTCAACATTTCATTATTAATGCTCGTCAAGATTCAAATTTGAAGAATTTATCAACAATGCAAGAGTTATGTACATGTTTGGCAACAACAAAAAAGTCTGAAGTTTACTACTTGATAGATAGATTACTTCATCTTATCATGACTCTTCCAGTTTCTACAACTACAACTGAAAAATCTTTTTTTGCAATGAAAATAATCAAGAACAAGTTGAGAAATAAGATGGAGGCTGAATTTTTAGCAAGCACTATGATAATTTATATTGAAAGGGATATTGCAACTAGCTTCAGCTCTGATTCAATTATTGAAGATTTTAAGTCATTGAAAGAGCGTAAAGGAACACTCTGAATAAAGGTAAATTTTGTTTTTTTATATATGATTGTTAATGATAAACTTTATGTTACTCTTTCATATATATTATTGTTATATTGTTTAGATTCCATTGTCATGAGTGCTTATTTTGAATAAAAAAATGATGTAAAAAATTAATTTTTTTTAATTAAAAGAAATTATTATTTTTTAATTAAAAAAAATTATATATAACAAATATAATTTGGCCCCCCTAATATTTTTGGTCAAGTTCCGCCACTAAAGTCAGCCAAAAGATTCTCAGAAAGTCAAATGTCTTGATTAATGGATTAATGAATGCGTACTTTTAATTACTGGGGTCCATGTGTATTTATAGAGTTATTAATTATGTTTGGTCCTGTCGTGGGCTAGGCCATTGTTTGGGTCATAGATGGACTTGGGGCCTGGCCTAGGCCCTTAGTTAATGATTGTTGGTACTAGGGGCTTTGTTTGTAATATTCTAAGTCTGGAATAGTCAACAAGTGTCGTCTTGTCCTCTGAAGCAGGCGACCTAGGCCGCTTATGCTTTTCCAATTATTCATTTGATAACTGCTTTCAGGGCTATACGTAGGCGGGTTTAGTCGTGTAGTTTTATTAGTCTGCCTAGGTGCAGTACAATTACTAAGTGTGAAACTTATTGGATATACCGAAACAGATTTTGTATTTTATATTTTATATTTTTAATTATAAATAGATTTTGGTACGTTAATATTGCTAAGATGTAAAATGCTCGAAAACCCTAACAAAAGCTTTATATTAAAAAAAATAAATGGTATTTATATTTTATTGTTATTTTTTAATTCAATTTAATTTATAAAAATAAAAAAATATATTTATAGTTCATTTTATTAAATTATTTTTGTGCGTAAAAGTTCAAATATATTTTATGCAGTTAATATATTTTAATTACTTATAAATATTAAAGTTAAATTTAAAATTGTAAAATTAGAGTCTAAAATAACAAATAATTAAATATTTTTTTCAAAATTACAACTTATTTGAATTTAATTTCACAACCAATATTTATATATATATATATATATATATATATATATATATATATATATTTATATATATATATATTTTTTTTTTTTTTTATATATATTTATCAACAAATTTTAATCATTGATAATTATTATTGGATTTTTTATATCTATCTATAAATTTTACTAACGTAAATTTAATTAAATGAATTTTTAGTTATTAATAATTTTGATTTATGAACGAAATTTTACGAACAAGAACGGATTTTTCTGGTCATAATTTTTTCTTTTAAAAATCTCAAATAAAATATAGTTAAATTAACTTAAAATTTATCTTTTAAAATATTCAATTAGATTCCTTACCATTAGCGATTCAAGCATAGAATTAGGTACCTATCTATGTAAGATCCTTTACAATTAGTTAGTTTTCGTTGGTGGATTCTTTTAACTTAGTTCACCAAATTAATAAGCATAAATATGTTGTATTATGTATATGTCACTAGTTAGTGTTTAAAATAGTTTATTCATAGATCAAAATAAAATAATAAACAGAAAAAGTTCAAATATTTTGGAAATAATTAAAATGTTTTTTTTAATAATATAGAAACCCATCCATCCACCTCCACGGGTTCAGTTTTTCACATTATTGAATGTTGTGTGGGATGACTTGAATAGTTCAACACCACGGGTTCAGTCTTCTAGGTGCCCAAGACTTGTTCCTCACCACCAACAACATCGGCTCAAACATTCTCTCCAGAACATTCTTGTTTTATTTCATCTTACTTTTCTTACTCGCCTCTTTTCTTTTTACCTATCTAATATGTTTTATTATTGATTATTTTTATGTGAATTTTATTGAAGAAGTATAGGCTTAGATTTAGTAATAAACTTACAAAAAATTATTTAATAGAAAAGGAAAGTGAACAACTAATTTAAAAAATACAATTTATTGAATAACTTCTTTATAATGAATATTAGTTTTGTTTTTCTTAAAAAATAGTTAATAGTTTACACTATCTAAAACTTCGTTCATATTTTATTGCACAATTTCATTCCATATATAATTTTTTCTTTCAGGCATAGAAATAAATATTAAATAAATATAAATGGATAGAATATAAAATTAAATATTTAGTATTTAATAAATTTAAAATAAGTAAATATTTTTTAAATAATTATATCATTTAATTGATATGGTATTTATTACAATTAAAAATTTAAAAAAAAAATTGCAAGTGGAAATACTTCAACAAAAAAGAGCATAAAATTAAATAAAAGCAAATAATAAATTTAAAGTAATTCAACGTATCAAAATTTAATTCATAAATAACATTATTTTTTGACAAAATTACAAACTCTCTTCCATTTAACTATTCCAACCCCAAATGGGGTGGTAGTTTTCTATTTTTCTTCTTTTTTACATTACTTGATGTGATTTAGCGAATACCAGTTGAGAACCACCATATTTTTCCTTTCCAAAAATTCTCACATGAAAAGATCCTAATGAAGCTTCAACATAATATCATTTATATGTTTTTTAAACAAACATCTGACATGTTACCAACAAAATTACTTAAACCGCTCTCACCACTTGACAACAACAATCCTTCACCATCTTCAATCCTCACCGTCTTGAACATTAGACTAGTTGTCAACAATATGTTATTGTTGTTGACAACTCACTGATACTGAAGGTGAAATCCACCACAAACACCACCTTTACCCAGTTAGACCTCACCTCATATGTATCAACGAGGTCATTGCATAAAAAAATAAGCATCAGTACCAATCTTTCTTAAAAGGCTTAAAAGGCACAACTCAAAAAGTTTGATTTTGGTGAGCACACTAGAGTATTTAATTACTCGTTTGTTATTGGAGTGAGTACAAGTATCATGGTATCCTATCGGCAGATACCCATTACCTGCTATTATAAAATTTATTTAAGTGTTTTTCTTTTAAATTCGATGACCAAAATAAAATTATTAGTGAAAGTATTAATTATGGAATAATCATTTAAATTTTGACTTCATACATTTTTATTTATTTTTATTTAGATTTATGAAATTGGATTTATTTGTAAAAGATTTTTTTTTTAAATTATGTTTTGACGCAATTCATTTAAATTTGATTTTAAAAGACCAACTTTATTTGCATTAATATTTTATTGAGTAATTTAATTTACTTTTTTCTTATAAATTATTTTTTATTTGCACTTATATTTTAAAGATTTTTTTAAAGATTTTTATTAAAAATTAAATAAAATAATATAAAATATTCACAGGTATCCATACGTATCTGCAAGTTTTTTGTTTTAGATATCTAAGAGGTAGTGATGCAGGTTTTTTTAGACCGGGTGGGTAAGCAATACCCATACCTAATTTGATGTCATCCTTAACCTTAACTTTCATGCCATGTGTAAGAATCACGTAATAGAAAAATAACCTTTTTAAGTGAAAACACATATACAAATAAGAGTATAAATTTTAAATACACATACACAAACACATTGTGGTGACAACACTCAAATTAACTCTTTAATGTTATAGTGTTTTTTTATTTCTTTCTTCACATTACTTAATGTTGGATTTTGATGAATACTCACTTAAGAACCAACGACAATATCTAATAAAATGTTTCATGAAAACAATAATGATTCACTTTAAATCAAATTTTGCAAGTGTTATTGGTAGGACATACCTCATATACTATTTATCTTTAGGAATGAAAAATAAACTCATCTATAAACTGTTTATTTGAATTAATCTTAATTTTAATAACAATTTTTTGTGTTGACATATACAAGTATATATAAGTAATATTCAAATCTTTAAATTAAGTACGAAAACAAAGGTAGGTATGTGAATATTTTCACTGTTCTGATTTTAATTTTTGTCTTTCTTTTAAATATTCAAAACATCTTTATTTGATCATTTGTTTTTTTTTGTTACACAATTCTTCTTTCAATACTATTGAATTAATAGTTTGATTTATTCCATCAAATTTGCTCTCAAATTTTCAAAGTACTTTCTTCCTGGTGATAACTTCAATTACACTTTTTTTTTGCAGCTTTCTTTTAATCATATATTACATAATGTAAACCTCAATTTTATTGAATTAAATTGTTTCTAAGGCACTTATTTTTCATTTTTTTGTTTTTAATATCATTATTTATGGTTTATTTTAGGTCACGCGAGAATATCTTACTAACCATCTTGAGTATTCAATTCTCTTGATTTATTAGGTAATTTAAAAAATATGTTTTCTCTTCTCTTTTTAGTTCTTAATTTTGCTTCATTTCGTTGTACAATTTGTTATTCCTTCCTTAAACAATTCAACTCATTTGATGTTTGCTAAAAATTCTTATACACATTCTCTGTTAATATTTGCAAAAATAATTGGCACAATATTCGTCGTAAAGTTCAATTAGACATAATTGTTTTTTTATATCATATTTTTTATAAAATAAATAATTTAATTAGTATTTGGGAAAACACGCGAGCGATTATTAATACATGTATAGATGTGTGCACCACTCAACAAAAAGAAAAATGAAACAAAAATTTCGTAACAAAGATAAAAAAATATTTAAAGAATTTTTACTTTAAAGATAACCGGGAGTAAACATGCACTTATCCAAATTTCACCCCCACCCATCTTACTATCCTCATGTAATTATCTATGTGAGTTTATCCTTGATACCAAAGAAGCTTTTAGTTTATGAGAATGAGTCACTACATCAACATGCCATTGAAGTCATAGATTACCAATACCACACCAAGGCAAACATCTCTTTACAAGCTGTGAAACCACTCCCGTCAAGCAAAAAATATTCTTTAAAGAAAATCCACGAAATGCATTACCAAATTTTAGCAACTTCTCCTATCTCAATCACACCATCAACTTCATTAAAATTTTACTCTCCCACTAAAGCATGAATGTTTGGTTATTCACGTGGTAAAAACTAATAACTGTTGGCAACAACAAATATAAAAGGTGATCCATTTGTACCTTTTTTGCTTTCTTTCATTCAAAGTCACACCTCAAACATTAAGAACTTTTGGATCATCCTATCATAAGTAAATAAACAGAACAGAACAAGGTAGTGAGTTTTTGTACTAATTTTGTCTGGTCGCTCATATCATCCAGCGCGAGGATCGAGCACCTGGCCCATAAAGAGTACTGTTCCAGTTAAATCTTCTCTGATGAGGAACAAGAAAGGGTGGTCTGCTACAAAGTCTATTTTAGATGAAGACAGAGCACTCCTCAACATTATAGTTGCAGCAGTAGCCGCTGCAGCTTCGGTACCTTCTTCGTTTACTTCAATAAAAGACTTGTGAAAGATATCAGAAACACACAGGTTTTGACCCACAGGAGACTCCACCATTTCTGTCAAACCTCCAACAGTGAAAGGTAAAACCACTCCAAGTTCCTTCAGCACATCAGAGGCTTCAAACCCAAAAGAAATTTTGAATCTAGGGATCCTGAAATCCCCTACTTCCAATCGGTGATTAGGAAGCTTGCGTTCCAAGAACCCAGATTCAGAAGCCAACTTCTCAGCTAAAGCTGGCAGCCCATCTTTAGCATCTGGAAGGAAAAAGTACATGGTGAATTGGCGTTTATCTTCGCCTTGCTTGTAGGGAAGACCAAGGACTTTAAAACCATCAAAAGGCCTTATGAACTGCTTCTTCTTGCTAGTCATGAAGGGAACCTTGACTGAATTGCCATCAAGAAGGTGGAAATCGTGGTCTTTTGTAATTGAAGCATCGAACTTCTCATTCCACGCTCCTTTGAAGTACAGTGCATTTGCAAAGATGAGTCTGGTTGTACTGTCAACAGATCCAGCAGGAAGAAGTTCTTTTACAAGGCCATTTGTCTCCTTTTCGGCCCAAGAATTAACTTCATTGGCCACTTCAACCGCCTTAGAAATTAAAAATGATCAAAATAAAAATCAATTGTATGAAAGGATTGCTCTTCTTATCTCATGCATTTCAATAGAAGGGTTTAAGTTTTGCAAATCTTCTTTTTTTCCCACATATTTATGCTACCAAATCAATTATAATTTATTCTACAGATCAAATATGACTGTACCACACAGCAATGAGGAGAGCTACAAAATCAGACCATCAAGTCGAGAAGGCAACAATTCCAAGGGAAGTTGACAGTCGTGGTGCTTTACAGTCAATTTGATGAAGGATCGAGATTTTGTGTTCTATCTAGTACTACATTACGGGAGCATAAGACCAGAGGTTCATTAAGTTATTGCAGCAGTGGTTTGGCAAATTTTTACACAATTTGCTTGGTCACAAACTCGAGAAGACATAGCAAGTTCAGTCCAGTGATTAAATCAAGATGCTTGGATCAATTTTAAATTGGTAATGACTACAAAAACGGCAATTGGATGTTTTCCATATTTTAAGGGCAGTGGCAAGGTTGCATTAACAGAATAAGAAGCATTTCATACTTACAAATAGCTTAAGCTTTCAAAAGGATGAATAAGCATCCACACTGTCACACACAATGTTAATGAAATTTGTACTAAATATTTTGCTTTGAAGGTGGCATTGATCATAGTCTAATGTCAATGTTGAGATGAAGATTTGTTTTACAGGAAAATAAGACAATAAACAAATAAAATAAGTATCTCCCCCAACATAAAATTAGGTATATGCATAAACTAATTTCTGCTTTTGGAGTACTTTAGATCATTTATCTTATCCAAATATCGGAGCTAATTTTAGCTGGCGCTTATTTCTCTTTCCTTATTTTCTTCAGATAAACTTCTGCATTAGATCTCAGAGGAACTTCTTCCATTTTTTTAATCTCAAATGCTTATAGATTAGTTTATCCAAACGTTTTATGGAAAACTTTATTCTGCTAAAATAAAATCACTTGATAATAGAAGGCTATAGAATTTCCACGTCATCAACCTACTATATTGAAAACCATTGGATGAAAGGCACACTAATGATCTCACTTTTGTCACATTCTTCATTCTCTGAAGGAAGAGCCTACTCTCTACACTGGAACAAAAGTGTTTTCAAAAACCTTTTACAAATTATTGAATGCCTAGAATATAGGGTTAGCTTCTAAAGCAAAACATCCAATGCTAACACGACAAGGGGATGGAGGATTGGATGCAGTGAAAAAGAGGGAAAGTTACCTTGGTCTGGAAATCAACCGAAGCCAAAGTTGCCTTGTAATCAGTGTTGACAAGGTGTTTGAAGGAAGGGAGAAGAGGAAGAGTTTGCTGAACCCAGACGCCGTCGGCGAAGGAGAGTCGAGGCCCGCCGGCGGGATAGGCATCGGAGAGTACGACGGTGACGAGCTGAGAGGCGAAGGAGTTGAGATGGTCGGTGGACTTGGATCGGAGGAAGGAGAGAAGCTGATCGAGTGTGGGACCCTTGGAGCCAGCAGCGACGATGCTGAGAACAACGTGCAACGATAGCGGCGAATACACGAAGTTCTTGTCCCGAGCTTCCTTCGACAACAACAGCTTGGTCATGCTCAGGGCAACATCGGTTTGGTTGCTGATCGATTCACGCAGGTCCATTGTTATTTCGATTCTCGAATTAACTGATGCTCGCAGTGACGCTAATTTTAGAATCCCGATTTTTGGATATTTCAACACTTTGAACATCAAATTAACGAACCTCATTTGGTTTATATATTTTCTGACCTCACTCCAGGAACCGTGTCGAGCTCCCGCTTTGACATTTCTGTTCTCTCTCCACGTGGCTTCGCGTATGCTTAGGGACTAAGTTTGGAATAGAATAGAATAGTGTTATTTTTATAAATTAAATTAGAATTTTGTTTTGATAGTCTATATAATTAAAGTTAAAGGTGTTCAAATGCAATACTGAAGTGAAACTAAAATATTAAATATTTTTAGAAAACATAATCTACAGTTATTTTTAAAATAGAGATATTTGTTCTCCTATTTTAAAAATCTAGAAGTTTGATCCAATCCTTGATTTTAAATATGTTTTTTTCTAATTTTATTTTTGTTCGACTGAATAGTAAATATAACTTATTTGTTGAAATATCATAAAATGATTCAATTAATTAAAATATAAGAAACAAAAAAGATTAAATATTTTATTTTAAAATTGGAAGACCAAAATTATATATTAAACAAAATAAAAGAACAAATTATATTTTTTGGATTGAGTGTTGTAAAAAATATTTCCGAATTCATCATGCAGAGAAGATGATAACAATTATGCAGGTGTTGAGGAAGGAGAGAATAATTATGCAGAAGACGATAACGGAATTTAAATGGTGAAAAATGGAGAGGATGAAGGTGATGGCATGTTGTTCTGGAGTGGTGGTGAAGAGTGACTCGGTGTTGTCAAAATTGGGTAATGGAGATGGAGTTTTCTGTGTTCCCTTGGTTGTTGGAGAAGACGTGGGTTTTTGAAGTGAAGCAAATGAACGAAGATGGATATTTAAGGTGATAGTAAAGGAAAAAGAGGGAGTGTGAATGTAGAAACATGGGTTATTAGCCCACTTGTAAAGAGGGTGGAAAAGAGTAACATAGGGAGGTGTGAGTAGAAAGAGAAATAAGATGTTGGGCTGTTAATTCACTTGAGAAAAGAGGTGAGGGAAATAATGGGATGTTTCCCTATAAATAAAAATCAATAGAAATAAAAATAAAATTTCTTAACTCCTAACATTAATTAGACATATTTTGTATGGAAAGGGTGCGTAGACAATATATGAACAAAATTATGGGCAAAATTACAAGTCTGCTCATAAATGAATCACCAACTTGTTATATTATTATTATGATTTTGTACTATATTCCATATATCAATAGTTATTTGTAATATAAGTTTAACTTGTGATTAAATATTTATGAGGCCACATTACCCGTAAAATAACGTGTCTAATGTAACATTACATATATATATATATATATATATATATATATATATATATATATATATATATATATATTTATGCAATATGAAGATGAAATATAAGTTATCTGATATTTTATGAAGTGAGTTTAAATTTAATTTAATTTTATAAAATTAACATGATAAGGACTCTTCTTATTTGTATACTTTGTATTATCACACCCTCGAAAATTGAGTTTTTTTTTTCTGATATAGCAAACAGATTAACTTTTGTATTTTTTGTCCTATGCAAGTTCTATGTAAAAAAGATTTTTGGAAACATCAATGAGACCTGCGCCCTGCGCCCAACCCAAAACTTTAAGGCAATAGATTTATGGGTCTTTATTCTTATATAATGCTCAACTTTTTAATTTTTTTTTTAATGTGAGACTTAGATTCACATTTGGATTCCTAACCATCTTCTCCTCAAGGATGAGTCCCTTCAACTACATTGGTACACTCTCCTTCCAGCATAAACATTCCTAACCATGAGTACTCATTTTTCTGCCCCTTGTCCGTACCACCATTTTTCTATATCTAATTTGTAATCTCTCTTAGACAAATTAAATTTAGCATTATAATCGTTACCGATGTCATAATCCAAAGTTTCGATATAGATCTCTTGTCACTGCGCTAATGATTTACTCATAAATTAAATATAACTAGTTATTATAAAGTATAAAGTTAAGATAATAGGAATTCACTTATCCCATCTTAATTAATAATACTAAGAGTTAATAAAATGTTTGTATTACACATATTTTTCATTAATCCGATGCAATAATTAGACCCTAAATGTTATAACGACAATCTGAAGAGAGAACATTTAATCTCAATCGTACAATTATACAGAGAAGTGGTTAACAAATAATAATCAGTACTAACAACACTAATAATCAAGCATATGTATAAGGTTACCAATACTTTATCTATCATTTGATATCTCCATTTTATCTTGTACAATTATAGTTTTGTCTTACAAATTGTTCCATCTACGAGTTTTGAAAACGAGATCTTAAAATCATAGTTAAACTTGTCTTCTTTGTGTTTGACTTGATTTTACATTTAATTTTAGTATATCTTAAAGTAAAATAATAATCGTTATTTGAGGATATTATTTCTTAGTTTTTTATTAGAATTTCAGTTAAAGTTTGGGTTATTAGCATTTGTTAAAAATCTTTTATCATTCATCATCCATTTTTATCTATCATATTTCATTGCTGCGTAAAATACTGCAAATACACAAGTTAAGAACAATTCTTTATGTTTTCAATTTTAACTTTAGTGTATTTTAGAAATAAATATGTTACGTTTCGTGACTTTTTTATCTTCTTGAAATTGGTCCTTAAAATAATTTTTAAAAAATTATCAAATAAAATTTATAATTTAAATAATTATATATATATATATATATATATATATATATATATATATATATATACTCTGAAAATAAAATTTTAATACTTTATAAAAAAATATTAGTAATAAGAAAATAAAAAAAATGTCATAAATATTACATTCATTATTATAAATTCGGAATAAAATCTGAGGAGATGTGGTTTTTATAGATGATTATTAGATGCATATCACATTAGTTCTTAGAAAAACTTATATAGTATCTATTATGAGACAACTTGAGTTATACCATTAGGTGCAACTGTATTTAGCGCGAAGAACAATTATGTATTTATGAACAATGTTATCGTATGATTTCATTCTTTATAAAAAGGTCGAACACAAATTAAAAGGTTTTAAAAAAGAGGTATGCTTTAAATAAAAATATAATCAAGTTTTTTTTTCATATTTAATTATTTATCATTTTTATTTAATGCAAGTGTTGTGAATAAATAATTTCTTTCTTAGATGACAAATTTACTTCATCGTGACATAATCTATGTGGTGGATCTATTTTAAAATACTTATTTTTTTAATAAAATGATTATAATGATGTGTGTGGTTTTAAATAATTATTCAGTATAAATTGACCTAAATAACTTTAAATATAATTCTTACATCATACATTGAAAGTTGATCCTAACTTATGCGGATATTCAAGAATTTTAGGATCAAGAAAAAACGTACCTCATTTTCTTCTCTTATAACTTTTTTTTCAAATATTTATTTTAATATAAAACTATGATTTATCTATGTTGCATACAAAGTACTTCTTATGCATTAAAGATTACTAACAATTTACATATCTTTAAAGTTGAAGTTAAATTTAAACCGATCTATATCTTTCATTAATGAAATCTGTTAGTATTTATAATTACATTTTTATGTAATATTAAATTTTTTAACATTATATATATAAGTTTTGTACCACCACCATTATCTAACATACCTCTCTCAGTATATGTATGAGTTTTTTCTTTTCTACAATAATATAGAAACTTTGTTATGACCATACAAAAAATGCATAATACTTTAACAATTAATATGAAAAATATTGATATTATATATCCTATATTTTAGTTACTTGGCAATTATTATAGAAAAAAATTTCACTTTATACATCAATTAACAATTAATATAAGTTTTGTATAACTTCCATTTCTTTACTTATATATCCTTTACTTCATAACATGACTTAATGTGAATCATTGATTAATGTACTAATATATTTTTCTTTGAACAAATTAATGACTCACACTAAGTTATGTCAGAAAGTAAATAATGAGAGTTAAAAGATAAGAGTCAGAGTATAATTTCCCTTTTTAAAATAAACTACGCTAAGAATTCTAAGGAAACTTTCATGATTTGGAAATTGAATAAAGACACACTACCATTGTTCCTTAACTATCTTGTTGATTAGTAAATTAAGTTTAATTAGTCACTACGTGTTAAAAGTGTTTGTCATAATTAGCTCTAATTGTTAGTGACCTTCGGCAAGAAAACAAAAAGGCTTAAAGTGGCTGGATTTGGAATATGTTGAGCTGTGATGCTTCTCATCTAATTGTCAATACATTTAATTATATTGTCAAAATAAGATACCATTTTTGTAGCCACCACAATCATCATACCACGTCCTTATATTATAAACTAATTACATATGAATTTGTTGACATTTTTTAACTACACGGCAACCTAATATGCTATTTTGGTTAACATATTATCGTTTGAATATATATTAGAAGTATAATTGAAATGTATTAAAATAACATATTAAATGTGCATGTTTATATATATACAATCACAATTATTTATTGTCATTTTTAAGTTACAGACATTACTAAACCTTTGAAGTTTAAGGAATCATTTATATTTGGGATATTAGATACCGGCACAACAGTATGCATTTAGCTCTATCCGAGGTAGTTTTCTTGTCTGACATGTAATTTACAAAGGATGGTTACATAAGCAAGCAGCATCAAACATCACAAGAGACAAAAGCACAATCCAAACAGAAAGAGAACGTTAGGATATAAAAAAACATGTTTTTGTCCCTTGTCCAAACGTAGCAACAACAGCAAAAGAAATATCCATAACTTATTACTAGGTTAAAAATTATAATTATTAGTTAGTATGTAACTATTTTCACTTAAGAGTGTAATAATTCAAACATCACGACTAAATTATGATCCGGTCCGCTTGGTCTTTGGCATAAGACAATTGATGTTATTCAGAATACTTTTTCCTAATAATTGTCTTATTAGGAATCTCACAATTGAATTGTGAATTAGTCATTTGACCTCCGTCATGGAACAATTATTCAACCGTAACATGTCATTTGTCTAACTTCTCTACTCAAATTTCATTAATAAACTATTTTTATTATAAAACAACCTCTACTAAATTTTTATCATGAAAGAAACTTTGTTTGATACCTATAATTCTTTTTGTTAAACCAAAGAATTGGTACATCATAGAATAAGACTATCACGGTATTTGGACAAGGAGACTAGTTTAGCATGATTAGTTAAATCCCGTAACAGAGTTTTTTTGTTATCAGATTCATTTAAATGGTGCATTGGAAAAAATGGGTTTATTTTTTTGGTCAAATTAGAATGCAACTATGAAAGTTTCTGAAGGTCAATACAGGGATATACGCTCTGGTACATTTACATGCATGAACAAAGTAGTTGAGAGATGCCAATCAATTCTACTAACTAACGTGGTATACTCAACCCTATCAATGCGTATTTATTGGTTCTCTGATAAAAAAAAAAACGATTACGTCAACTAAAAAGTTTAAAACACCTACATTATGGGGGTTGGGGAGGAGAACAGGAACGTAGCTTACAGAATGTGACAAAAATTATTTTTCTAATGTCAAGTTGACATAGGATTTTTTTAAAGCTTACTTCAACTGCAACATGGTTTTCATTTAAATTCATGGCGAATGAAGTACTAATTCCTAAAGAAGTGGCACATTCTGTTCCAAAGAAGGCACCAACAATGGTAATCAACTCTTTCCTTTTTCTTGCAAGAAATTTTGAATGTTATACCAATCGAACCGATAACGAAGAGTGAATCAGTTTCTCAAACATGTTTAAGATCAATGTCGTGCATTTTAGTGTCATCTCTCTCTGTCTCTCCTTTGAACTTGCTTTGGTTAATCGAATTTTGTTTTCGTCACTCTTCAGGGAATCTGCAGAAACATGGTTACCCAGCCAAGGCAACAAAGAAGGCTAGGAGGAAACAGAGCTGCACTTTTTGTAAACGGTAACAGCTTCAACCCTTTACATCTCCTAATAGATGTTCTTTCATAATTAAAGTTCTTACCATATACTCAAAGAACACACAATTTGTTGTAATAAACTGGAAATATTCCACTTTGTGTATGCAGCTATGGAAGGGCTAGAGAGCATGGCTTTCGTTTCCAATGCTGTGAGCCTAGTAACTTACTTCTTTGGGTACATGAACTTCAGCATAACAAAATCCGCCACAACCCTGACCAACTTTTTGGGAACTGCATTTTTACTACCACTCTTTGGTGGAATAATCAGTGATACCTATCTCTCTAGATTCAAGACCTGTGTTCTGTTCGCGTGCATGGAATTGCTGGTAAGTTGAACCAAATTCTCTCACAAGTGCATTGTTTTTCCAGCATCACGACCTAAAATGGTTGAGTTTTTGTTAGAACTATCATGTTGGAACAATCATGTGAATAAACACATCTCTTACTGAAAACTTTAGTCAACCACTGGCTGTTGAATTATTGAAGCACTGGCTGTTTCTTGACTGGCACGACTGAACACGTCTCAAAATCTTCCTTGAAATTCAACATCGTACCTTGTCTTTACTTGAAGAGAAATTGTATTTTTACGTTTGTTTTATATAACTTTTTTGAATGACAGAGTGACAGAGAGAAAAAAATAACATACTTATAAAACATGATAAGGACATGTTTGATTAAAATAAAAACCAAGACGACTTTTTCTCATCTAACTCTTTATGATCCATAATCCAAACAAACATATCATGCACCAAGAATAAAATAGACTCTCGACCTCCGTTCATAATTATTAAAATAAAACTTTGTATCTGATAATAATTGAAACGCTTCATCTAAATAGAAAAAAAAGTAAAATTATCTCCTGTGAATAAAGTGTTTGAGAAACAAAATAATTTGAATTGAATTTAATATATTTTCTTTTTGTAAATCAAATTTCTCCCTTTGAACCCTATAATATTAACAAAAACAAAATAAAAATGGAATAAGGATTCTCTCCTCCAAAAGAATAAAATAAATAACAAAAAGATTTCTCCCCTTAGGTGAGACTATTGATTATTTTTCTGTTTAAACATCCAAACACTGTAGAATAGAAGATATTTGATGTTACTATTTTTGTTGTTTAAATCTGAATGTTAAGTATGATCTACTATTTACAGGGATTTGGTATTCTGGCAGTTCAAGCAAAGTCCCACAAATTAAGACCCATCCCCTGCAAAGATTTAGCAGTAACCCAGATGAATGAATGTAAAGCTGCCACAGGTGGCCAAGTTGCAATGCTTTACAGTGGCCTATACCTTGTTGCTTTAGGAACTGGTGGTATTAAGGCTGCTTTACCTGCTTTGGGGGCTGATCAGTTTGATGAAAAAGATCCCAAGGAGGCACCTAAACTATCAAGCTTTTTCAACTGGTTCTTGTTCAGCCTTACCATAGGATCAATAATTGGTGTTACTTTCATCGTTTGGATTGGTGCCAACCAGGGATGGGATTGGAGCTTTATCATATGCACCATAGCAATTCTTTTCTCTATTGTGTTCATATGCATGGGAAACTCATTATACCGAAACAATGTTCCAAAGGGAAGTCCTCTAGTTCGAATCATACAGGTACTGTCAATTCCGTTTTCTACTCTCCCTACAAAAACCACCAATTTCATGCTTCAAGTATTTTACTCTTACATATTAATAAAAAATGTTATCTATGAACTTCAGAGTGGTGAGTATTCAATATTTCGGAAATTTTTCAAACAGTTATGTTATTTTGTTGTACTGTTAGGTGTTCGTGGCAGCCTTCAGAAACAGAAAACTTCAGATTCCAGATAATACAGACGAACTGCACGAGATTCATGAAAAGCAAAGAGGGGACAATGTTGAAATTCTTAAAAGGACAGAACAATTCAGGTAATGAAATTAAAAGAAAAAAAATAACTCCAGTGAGTACAAAGTTGAAACACTGTTTGTTTCAGTTCCTGATTTGGTTTTCTTGGAACAATAAACTCAGATTTTTAGACCGAGCAGCAGTTGTTGAAAGCAGCACAGGTAGCTCAACATCCGAACACTGGAAACTGTGCACAGTGACCCAAGTGGAAGAAACAAAAATCTTAATCCGCATGCTACCGATAATACTCAGCACCATCTTTATGAACACTTGTTTGGCTCAACTTCAGACCTTCACAGTACAACAAAGCACCACCATGAACACCAAAATAGGGGGCTTTAAAGTGCCAGGAGCCTCTCTCCCAGTCATCCCTCTGTTGTTCATGTTCATCCTAATCCCCTTATACGATCGCGTTTTTGTCCCGATTGCTCGAAGAATCACAGGGATTCCGACCGGAATTCGACACCTTCAGAGGATTGGAATCGGTTTGGTTCTGTCTGCTGCTTCCATGGCAGTGGCAGGTTTTGTGGAAACACGCCGCAAGTCTGTAGCCATGGAACACGACATGGTGGACAGCACAGAGCCTTTGCCGATGAGTGTGTTCTGGCTGGGGTTCCAATATGGTATTTTTGGAGCTGCGGACATGTTTTCACTGATAGGGCTTTTGGAGTTTTTCTATGCAGAAAGTTCAGCCGGAATGAAGTCACTTGGCACTGCAATCTCGTGGTGTTCTGTGGCATTCGGATACTTTACGAGCACGGTGGTCGTTGAGGTGGTTAACAAAGTGAGTGGAGGGTGGTTGGCTAGCAACAACTTGAATAGGGACAAGCTCAACTACTTCTACTGGATGTTGTCTGTCATAAGTGTTTTGAACTTTGGATTTTACTTATTTTGTGCTTCTTGGTATACATACAAAACGGTGGAAGTCCAGCAAGATGATTCAAAAAATAATGTGGACATCACCAAGGTTTAGATTATTAGATCCGCAGTAGATTGAGTATAACTGTTATCTGTTATAAATATTAGAAGCTCCATGGAAATTGCAGAACAGTGTTTGGTCAACAGCAACGTATCAAAAGCTCAACAGATAAACCAAAAGCATTGCTTGGATTTAGTGCCAAATTTATTTCTGAAACATAGGGTAAGGATGAACGTCAAAGAGCTGTTGTCGATTTGCCTGTGTTTACAGCGACTGGATTATGAAGTGAACTACTTCAATGATGGATTAGTAAAAAAATTTACGTTGATTCAGGAATCAAATTTAAATTTAAACTAAAAGCATAAAAGTTGAATCAAATTCATTCAACATGAATTATAAATTTCCTGTGGATAAATAACTACTATTAAAGAATATTTTACATTTCAAGTGAATACACAAACATTACTTAAGAAATTGATAGGACAGAATAACTAGGGATGTCAAAAAAATCCGTACCCGCGGGTATTTGCGGATAAAACCCGCAACAGATAGAAAATGAATATTAAAAATAGATACCCGCTACCCGTGGGTATGAATATTTTTGATACCCGCATGTTAACGGGGCGGGTACGGATATCATAGTATCCGTATCCGTGGATAACTGTACCCGCTAAACTTTAATTCAGAAAAAGTATATATATATATATATATATATATATATATTCTTACCCCACAAATGAGTAAATTACTTCCATATACTGTGGAGGCATTGATGTGTCTCTAAGACTGGTTATGGACCAATATGGAAGGTAATGAAATTAACATTTTTACTTAGATATGCTTTAGATAGTTTAGAGGGACTAGGCAATGAGCCCGGATAATCGAATGGAACTCTTCTCTCAAAACCTTTCTAAGGTCATATATGAATAAAGGTTCCATATAAACGATCTGGCTTTGAAACTTTATACAATGTTGCAAGAGATGGATATTGATGAAGTTAGTAATTTCTTTAATATTTTATTCAAAAATAAACTACAATATAAATTGGTAGTGATTTTTTATTTGTTTGTTTTTTAAGAATAAATCGGAGAAAGGGAACTTGTTGATCCAAACAATAATTTTGGTTAAATAATTATTTTTTAAAATATTGTTGTAAATACCCACGGATACCCGTGAATACTCGCGGATATGAAAAAAAAAAAACGGATACCCGCATAACGGATACCCGCATAACGGATACCCGCATAACGGATACCCGCATAACGGATACCCGCATAACGGATACCCGCATAACGGATACCCGCATAACGGATACCCGACGGATATGAATACAGATACGGGACAAATATTTATTCAGCGGGTAGAGTACGAGAGAACTACTACCCCCTACCCGCCCCGTTGACATCCCTAAGAACAATACTGGTATATTAAATTGATACTGGTGAGTAATGGATAGGAAATATATTGATACTCCTTCATTAACGGGTCCAACACGTATATTATATTATACGTAAATATCCATTATCCGTTTAAAATTATAATTTAAACAATTTTATCTTGAATTTTTTTATTAGGTTATTTTCTACTCTCAATTATAATTAATCAATTGCAGTTTTAATCCAATTAAACAAGTTAAAAAGAAATTAATTTACTTTCTAGCCCTTTTGACTCCATCAATCCAAAATCAATCCAAAAGGTACATGTTTTTACCCTAAATTCCCACTAATTTATTTAATCTATTTTCCATTTTTCATCTGCTATCCAAACAAAGTGTAAAGAAAAGTATTCAACCACGTAGTCAGGTCAGATAACCTGGGCCGTACGTGTCTAGTGTTTTGTTGATCCAGGTGGATCAATCCTTTGTACTCCACAACTCTTACGGCACAAGATAAATCGAAAAAAACATACAAAGAGTGCAAAGAATGCGAAATTGCATTATTACTTGATTTTAAAATAGGCAACCAATTTGTGCCATACAATTTCATGTATGACTGAATGACATTACAGATTCAAATTACGAGGAGGCTTGATTATGGAACTAACAAGCATTCAGATAGTATACATACATGAAAGAATACAAAACAAATCAATCATCATGTTCCATTATATGGGGTAAAATCATACCATGCATTTGGAATTCTTTGTTTTTTCTCCCCCGTACTTCAGCAAAGAGAAACACATTTGACTCGGATGGCACTAAAGAACGCATAATGGTATTATTAGGTCATTGACAAATTTGTATCAATGAATACGATATTCATCCCAAACTGTATGCAGAGCCAGCTCACGCAGGCTCTTCTTAGAGAATCTTTGAATTGAAAGCTCATTCCCGGGCAAAAACAGGAGAAGCTATCAATTTACAACATATGAAAGTATCTGGAAACCTTCATCACCCTCAGATCAGAAAGCAGCTGGAATCATGTCAAGAAATTGCCACAGATTTGTTCTTAGGAGGCAGTTTACGAAGGGTGTCAGAGTCAGACACCTTAGATGGAGGCCAGTACCTAAACATGGATCTACCAACAATGTTCTCGATTGGGAGGGGCCCCCTGATAGACACAAAAAAAGCAAATAAAAGTTAACTCAGACATCATTAATCCGATAATGTGAACAATCACATGTTTCAAAGTTCTGAGATCTGATAGCAAATTTTTACATAAGCTAGATTGTTTTGAGAAGAACAGCATCAACAAATGGGCCAAAATCTGTCGTCGACCTATACTAAAATATCTTCCAGCATAAACAAGAGAAAGTCAGTTCGAAAAGGGCTGAGAAATTACCAGTTGTGAGAATCAAGGCTGTTATTCCGGTTATCTCCCATTACAAACACATATCCTTCTGGCACAACCTGCGATAAAAACACAACACCACTATTAATCATGCAGTCAAGCCCCACAACAATTCAATCAAACACTACTACAGCTTCGAATTTGCAAACCTTACCATTGGATCCATCTCATAAGCTAGAGGTTCTAATACAAATTCCTGTTCTTCAGCAACACCATTTACCAGTAGTTTCCCATCTCGAACCTACAACAAAAACCCAATCATGCATAAGATATAACTTAAAAGAACAAGGCACAACACTAGATCAATTAACTTAATCAAAATATAAAATCATACCTCAACACAATCCCCTGCCTTAGCCACAATCCTCTTTATAAATACATCAGACGAAGTAAAACCATAATCCTACATAACAACGGAAACCAATCAATAAACATCACAATTAACAAATCAACACCACCTTAAAACATTCAACAACAAAAACAAATGTCTTCGAAGCATACCTCCAAAGAAGGAGGCGCTTTAAAAATCACTATATCCGAAACATCGGGCTTCCTGAAGAGGAACGAAACCTGTCACAGACATTAACACCCTAATTAGTTCCAAAGAAGCAAAAAAAAAAAAAAAAAAAAGAGAAAAAAAAACAAAAA
>Ga0214542_1006509_pt1 | contig 21236 bp, 31 predicted proteins | sample CNSS1metaG_FD_160096 | JGI IMG/M metagenome (GOLD analysis project Ga0214542, IMG submission 160096) | Root nodule microbial communities from cowpea collected in UCLA plant growth center, Los Angeles, California, USA - CNSS1 | ecosystem: Host-associated > Plants > Roots > Nodule | place: USA...
AGTGATTAATGAATGCGTACCTTTAAATGATGGGGTCCACGTGTATTTATAGGGCATTAATGACGTTTGACCATTTCATGGGCTGGGTTTTGACATGGGCTGTAGTTTGGGCCATGAATGGGCCTGGCCCCAAACCAGGCCCTTGAGACCTATTGAATGCGGGGGCATCGATGTTAGCTTAAGTTCATTCGAGTAGTCGGTCTCGACCGGCTACTTGCCTATATGGCTTATGTTGGTGATGTCCGGGTACTAGGCGGTTTTGATATGCACATTGTTTACTTGGTTGAGTTTGGCTAGGTATGGTACACCAGTCCCCCAGCCTTGTTCGATATGGGTTGTCGGTCAAGGATGATATGTGTTGGTAAGCTAGCAGAACTGGCTAGGTGTGATACATTTTATAAGTATATTGTAGAAAATAATAATAATAAAGAAATAAATAGAATTTTTTTTATCGTCACAAGCAGGAGATGCTACAAAGGTACATAAATAAAGTCTTTATTTGAGGTTTCTACGTAGTTTTATGCTTTTAATCTACTGCACATTAATCCTATAAAGTCTATAATTGAAACTAATACAATTGTGCATATTCATTCTAAAATTTTTGATTCAGTTTTGGCATTTGAATCCATTGATATAAATGTTGCTATATTTGACTGAACCATGAATGTAAATCATTACCTTAATTTGGATATTTTGATTGATAATAGCCTTGAGATGAATTTTTTTACTCTATTGCAGATTCATATATTAGTGTTGACTTTGAAATAGAAATTGAGAAATTTGAAAAATTTTCATGTTCATTTCACAATTCTATTCCTCGTTGCATTTGATTATTTTTAAAGGATAAACCATATAATTTGAAAACTTAACACGTACCATTTCCTCGGATTTGATCCCAAGTCATTTCCCTGTAAGAATTACTTGACGAGTTAATTATATTATGTGACTGATTTGAAATATTATGATGGACCCTATTATAATTTAATAATATATAAAGACCTATTGGTTAATATGGGAAGTTGTAATAAAATAAAATAAAGTTAAGCCCAACTTGATAGACGTTGAGTTATAAAAGGGTATTAGGGTTCTGTCTCTAGTCATAAGATTCTCTCACAATAAGCCATCAAGAAAGAGTGTGTGAGAGGAGTAATGAAGGCAAAGAGATAGATTGGGAAAATGAGGTTGAAGAACACATTATTATTGGATCTCTCATGGATCAAGGTTAGTATCCTATTATGATTTATGTGCATGAATGTGTGATTATGTGTATGAACATGTGAGAATCATGAATCTTAATATCCTATAATAGTTCTTTTTATAATGAAGTATTATTGCATAGAAACTACAAAATAATTTACATGTGGTATCAGAGCAAGTGTTATTAGATTTGTGATTCTCCAGTTATGATGTTTTACCCAAATTCAGTTCTCCTAAAATTATTATACACCCTAATTATGAATTTATGGATTTTATGAAAGTATGAATCCTAATTATGAATTTAGGAATTTTATGCTATAATAAACCTTAATTATGATTTAGGGATTATAGTATACTCTTGATGAAGGATTGACCCCAACCAAGGATGGAGGCACATGCTGAAGAAGCCTAAGCATGTTTAGAAAGGAAGTTCACTAATCCTTCATCCCTTTCATTTGTGTTTGTTATTTTTGATTCCTAAGTTGACTTAGTTGAATTAACTTTAGTTGACTTGTTAACCTTTGACTAGGTTTGACTTGTTGACTATAGTTGACTTGACTTAAGCCAGCATGCTAATCTATGTTTATTTGCTTTGTAGGTTAATTAGGAGTAAGAAAGCAATGCTAGGTGGCGCATGGTGATTGGGGAGCATAAATGATGTGGAGGAGAGAGTAAAACAAAGACATAAAGCATAAAGTATAAGGCATAAAGCAAGTGTACCTATGTACCTTTGGTCTCCTTTGTTTTTAGCACACTTTGACCACTTTTGGGAGACATATGAGACACATTCTTTGTCTCTTTTTGTGCTAGAACGAAATTAGCCTTGCACACACCATAGTTAGCTCTTTTCTCTCTCATTTTTGTAACCTTATTTGACCTAGTTTCTAGAAGCTAGGGTTAGGTTTTTGTAGAGGCATCCTTAGGTATCTTTTATTTGCTTAGAGGCCCCTAAACTCTTCTATATAAGGGGTGCTCCTAGACATGTAAAAGGGTTGAACATTTTGAAGTAAAAACACTCTTGTGTCTCAACCATTTGTGAGAGTTTCCTCCCTTGGGAGTGAATACTTTTAAGCCTTATATTGCATAGCAAGTGGCAGCACACATGCACTCATCTTCAAGGTTGTCATGGCTTCTATCCTAGCCTTGTAGTGGCGTGCTTCTCACATTTTTACCATTTTTTTCCTTTCCATTTTATGTTTTCTTCTTCCTTTAATTGTTCTTGGTTTTCTATGGTTTATGTGCTTTCCATTTCCTTTTTGTTTTGAATCAATCCATCATCTTCTTCTCTTGAGCTTTGTGAAAGGAACCTTCACATCTAGATAGCTTGCTATCTTAATGTCCAGTGGGGATTTCACTTAGCTTTCTTAATCAACTCACACCATATTCAATAATCTTAAAAAGGAATAAGATAATCCTTCATCAAGGACCATTAAAGATTGATGAGCCCTCAACCAAAATCCAGAAGAAAAATGACAAATGTCATTTCTACAGGAAGTCTGGACATTTCCAGAAGGACTACATAAAGTGTAGAGCTTGGTTCGAAAAGAAAAGTGAGCTTAACATTCACGTATGTTTTGAATCAAAATTAACTGAAGTTCCCCATAATACTTGGAGGATTGATTCTAGATTTATGACTCATGTTTCTAATGTGATGTAGGGATTTCTTTCAATCCGAACCATAAACCCAAATGTGAAGTTTGTCTTCATGGGCAGTAAAGAGAAAGTTCTAGTGGAAGTCGTCGAGACTTATCATCTAATCCTTGACACTAGATATCACTTAGACCTTATGGATACTTTTTATGTACCTAGTATCTCTAGAAATTTAATTTCTTTGTCTAAGCTTGATGTTGCTGGATATTCTTTGAAGTTTGGGAATGAATGTTTCAGTTTGTTTAAGCGTACTTATATGATTGGATCTGGTACACTTTATGATGGTTTATATAAATTTAATTTGGATAATTTATATGCTGAAACTCTTCTGACCTTGCATCACAATGTTGGCACTAAACGTAGTTTAGTGGATGAAAGATATGCTTACTTGTGGCATAAGCGTTTGGGACATATTCCAAAGAAAGAATACAAAGATTAGTAAAGAATGAAATCCTTCCGGATTTGGATTTTACTGATCTAAATGTGTGTGTGGATTGTATTAAAGGCAAACAAACAAAACACATAAAGAAATGAGCCACAACAAGCACTCAATTTCTAGAAATCATACACACCGATATATGTGGTCCGTTTGATGTAAATTCCTTCAATAAAGAGAAGTATTTCATCACCTTTATTAATGATTTTTCGCGTGATGGACATGTCTATCTATTGCATGAGAAATCTCAATCAGTTAATGCCTTAGAAGTTCATATAAATGAAGTGGAAGGACAATTAGACAGAAATGTGAAAATTGTAAGGTCATATAGAGGTGGTGAGTATTATGGAAGATATGATGAAAGTGGACAACACCCTGGTATGTTCACTAAGTTCCTTGAGAAACGTGGTATTTATGCTCAATACACAATGCCAGACACACCACAACAAAATGGTGCATCAGAAAGGCGTAATAGAACCTTAATGGATATGGTTAGGAGTATGTTAAGTAATTCATGTTTATCTGTATCACTATGGATGTATGCTTTAAAGACTATCATATATTTATTGAACAAGGTTCCTAGTAAAGTTGTTCAAAAGGTTCCTTTTGAGTTATGAACAAGTAGGAAACCCAGTTTGAGACACCTGCATGTTTGGGGTTGTCAGGCAGAAGTAAGAATATGCAATCCACAAGAAAATAAACTGGATGAAAGAACAATTAGTGGATTTTTCATTTGTTATCTAGAAAAATCAAAAGAGTATATGTTTTACTGTCCTACCCATAGTACAAGAATCGTTGAAACTGGAAATGCTCGTTTCATTAAGATTGGTGAAACCAGTGGGAGTGAAGCTTCACAAAGTATGGAGATTAAGGAAGTTAGAGTACAAGTTCTTGTAGCTAGTATTGTCCCCTATGTTGTAGAAACTCACAACAATCATGAAGAATAACAAATTAATGATTTTGAGGTTAACAATGAGTCGATAGTAGAACAACCACAAGAATTAGTATTAAGAAGATTTCATAGAGATAGAAAGTTTGTTATTTCAAATGACTATGTGGTTTATGGATGGTAATGATGTCACCGAATGAGGAGGGGAACTTCATGGCGAGGTGGGGTGTGGAGACAACGACTCCAAGAGTGTTAAGGGATGGGCGTCCTAGCAGAACATTGTATGATGTGGGAGCGTCCACGACGAGGAAGCGAATTGGTATGGTTTTGGTCTGAGATCCTTCACGGAACACGGCATGGAAGTCAATATACCCGTGACTTGACACCTTTTCTCTAGAAAAGTCGTAGATGAGTTCGTCGTAGGGGACTATTGCAATGGGAGGAAGTTAGAGTTTTTGGTAGATGGTCCAATATAGGATATCAACTGAACTGCCTTGGTCTACGAGCACCTTTTTTACTGCAAAGTTTTCGAGCTCGATTGTGATGACCATTGGATCATCCTACTATTGATCGACTCCATGGAAGTCGGCGTCAATGAAGCGGGTTATGTGGTTGATGAACTGAATGTTGCATAGGTGTTTCTTTCTAGCTAATGATGAGGTGGAGCCACCTCCGGCGAAGCCACCAGATATAATGTTGATGGTGTCGCATATAAGGGGATCAGCTTGGTTGACGTTAGTGCGGGCTGGTTGATGGTCTATAGGGTTGTTGATGTTTTGTCGATTACTATATGGAGTATTGCGCGGGGGTGGCATATATCAGATTGTCTAGGTTAGATGGTCCATCTTTTTTTACAAAACGGCGGAAGTGGCTGGCGCGGAACAATTCTTCTATTTTATCTTGAAGCGCCTTCCATTCATCAGTAGTGCGGCCATTGTTTCGGTGATACTTGTAATACTTGCTCATATCGGCGTTGGGGGGGTTCATGGTTTTTCATGGTGGTGGGATGAGGGTGGCCTGGAGTGCTTCACTGAGAAGTCGTGATCTGGGGATGTTTAGCGAGGCGTATTTGGAAAATCGTGGTTGTCTACGCTCTCTAAGCCTAGATTTAGAGCGTGAAGATGGTTTATCTGTCTTAGCGGATGAGGGTGTGTAGTTAGTGTAGAATTTGGTGTGTAAAGTCTTCATCTCCTACATGTGAATATAATTTGCAACGTGTAGCTTAAGTTCATGCATGGAGGCTGGAGGTCGAAGGTAGATGTTGTCAGCAAATGAATTGGGTTTTAGCGTCAAAACCATACACTGCAAGATCATCTCTTGAGTGAGGTTCGACATCTGGAGGGCAGCCTTGCTGAAACGGTTTATAAAGGCCTTGAGTGTCTCATCTCTTTCCCGTCTGACACTGGGAATGGATAGGGGGTAGCCTGATGGGGGTGGTTACCGGTGAAGTAGGTGGTGAAAAGGTGGGAGAGGGTGTCAAAGCAGTTGATTGAGAAGGGTGGAAAAGAGGTGAACCATTCCAAGGCTGGGCCTCTGAGGGTGGTAGGAAAAACTTTTCAAAAGACGACGTCTGCGGATCTGTATAGGGCGACATGGGTAACATACACCTTGAGGTGTTCGTCAGGGTCTGTGTCGCCTGCATAGCGGTCCAGTATGAACGATTCCCACTAGCTAGGGAGGGGGTGGTCGTGATGGCGTCAATGAAGGGAAGGCAACGTCTGGGTTGGGGTTATGGCAAGGAATGCGATGGCAGGGGGTGGCAAATGATGGTGGGGAATGTAAAGGTATAGTGGTGAGGGGGTATGTGCGCGGCGATGGGGAAGGTAGTAGTAGGGTGAATGGTTGCGGGTTGTGTGGGGTGGTTGTTGGATGGTGGGTGGTTGTGTGGTGGGCGAACATGGTGGGTGTTTGTTGGGTTGAGGTGAAAGTGTGAGGGGTAGGGTTGTATTCACTTTCTTCTTCACTAGGTTGGTATACCGGGGACCTAGGGTTCTCTGGTAGTTCTTTGCCTTTCCCCTTCTAACTGAGGTCAACCTTAATTTTCCTCCTCAGTCTGGAGTTTTTCTGTCTAAGCGCTTCCATCTCGTCAGCACTGTGCTTCTTCAGATCAGCTACTTCTTGTTACATTTTGGCTTGTCCTTCAAGGATAGCGGCGAAGTTCAAGGTACTGCATGCGGGCATGGTTGGGACTAGCTCCAGGTCCTTCACGACTCCAGGTTTGCTGCAAGTAGAAACCATTCTCGAGTATTCAGATTGCTTTCGTAAGGTATCTATTTGTGCCCATGGTGGGCGCCAATTGTTCCAGCGGAAACAAATAAGAGATCTCAGAGGGTACGAGTAATGCCTTACCTCAATCCTTGACCTCTCGAACTGGCTCCTTCTTGACTTGTACATGTCATCTCCTAACGAAAGCGGTTTGGACCCTTGAGGGGTTACCTGTAGAAAGGGCTTCGACGATCAAGTTAGCAAAAGCTCTTCAAAGTCAAATATCAGATTAGGAAATTAATGAAAGTGTATCTTTAATTGTTGGGATCCACACGTATTTATAGAGTCATTAAATGTGTATGTCCCTTCTTATGGGTTGGACCCCTTTTTGAGTCATTTTGGGCCAATATCCAGATTCTCTATTGGCCTGGGCTGAGCCCAAGTTCTAAGCATCTATAAGAAGCCTAAGTTTGAAGTTAACGACTTAAATCTAACATGGGTAGCAATATGTCAAAATTGGTTTAACAACTAACTCATCATGTAAAAACTACTCAATGCATCAAAAAGAAGAAGTAAAAACTGAATCAAGAGTTATCTACTCAAACTAAAGACTTTAATATTCATCTACAAGTAGGAATGACCACTAGTGCAGATTTGACATTTTACTTCGCCTTATAGGCCTCGGTTGCAGCTGAACCGAAGCCTATAAGGAGGTGGTGGCATTTTTGCAATTCCGTCCAATTATATTGCCTCGGGTCTTTATAAACCGGTGCAGTAAATGGACTTTTGGCCCCGGTTACAACTGAACCGAAGCATATAAGGCAACATCAACTTTCAAATTTTCAAAAATGGCTTTTGGCCTCGGGTCTTTAAGGACCGAGGCAATAAATGGGCTTTTGGCCTTGGTTATTAACTGAACCGATGCCATAAAGGCAGCATCAACTTTCAAATTTTCAAACATGCCACCAACATCAGGCTTTTGGCCTTGGGTCTTTAAGGACCGAGGCAATAAATGGGCTTTTGCCTCGGTTATTAACTGAACCGAGGCCATAAAGTCTGTTAAAATTCTCAATTTGTGAGCCTTAATAACTATTCATCGTCTCCCCAACTCTCTTTTCTTTGCGCGAATTTCTCTCTCTCTCGAGGACGACGACTTCTGCTTCTTTGAACTCCTCTGCGGCTACTGCTTCGGTTCGCGACCTCCTTCTTCTTCGTTCATGGCAACAGCATCAGCGAGGGTGGTAACCGGCGACGTCTGCTTTGCAACATGGTGGTTGCGGGGTAGCATGGTTTCGCAACGCAGACAACCTCTGGTTTAGGTTTTGCAGGTCTCGCTTCGTGTTACATCTTCTGATTCTGGTTTCATCTGCAGGTAAAGGATTCGTAGCGGTGGTTGCGTCTTCTCGTGATGGTGGAGGCGATAGTGGCTCAAGCGTGATGTGTAGTGTTCTTCACACGAGGGTTTCACACCTACATTTCGCTGGTTTTGGTTTTCTGCAGGTGGTGCACACTATTCCTGGCGATTTTGGTTGTGTGTTTACGGTGGTCGCCAATATGGTTGCCGCTGATTTTGACGGTGGTGTCACAGTGACGGAAGGAACATGTGGGACTATGTTGCTCTATGGCTTCGGTTCTAGAGACCCGAGGCAGAAAAATGAATCTATGGCTTCGGTTCTAGAGACTCGGGGCCAAAAGTCACCCATTTTGGTCTCGCCCCAATATGCCTCGGTTCTGGAACCGAGACAGAATACAAAAAACAACCGGAACCAAAAACCCTTACTGCACTAGTGGACAAACAAGTTAGGACGGTTACACGTGGAATATCGGTCTAGAAAATACATGATCTTTTCTAAAACATATGAATATTCATGGTACCACATATATTTAAAAAAATCATTTATATATTTTTTAAATAAAATCCTAATAAAATTATATGAATAAAATATTTATGCATTTTCATTACCAAAGATCTAAAAAAAATAGAACAATAATATCAATTTGATTGGAAGAAGAATAAGGTTGAACAACAGTAGAGATGGAGAACTAGTGGTAATGTTGCCGGTCACATTTGGAGGAGGTTGTCACGCTCTGGCTTTATTAGTCGCAGATTTGAAGGAAGATCATGATTCTTATGCGAGAGAGAAAAGGATAGACGCCAGTGGCGCCGACGACGGCCTCTTCGATCAATGACATCGCGATGACAGACAATAATAACACAGACTAGACAGTTATGGTTGACCATGGATGGAGGTCTGAGAATAATGAACCCTAGACAGTAGTTGATATTGCTTTAATGTCTCCACCGAAACTTTTGCTGAAGATGTTGGACTAAGAGAACCAAAACCACAAAAGACCTCTATCAAATCTCACCTACTGGTATTTTCATCTATGTGAATCTCATACTTAGCAGAGTTTGGATAGTTTCATCATGCAAGGTGTGATACTCCTCTCTCGAGGTGACCAAAACAAACATACATGAATCTTAGGCAAAGTTCAGTAAATGTTTTTGGGAGGCAACCATGGAGGAGCACCATCTTCGCTGCGCATCACCCACTCAGCCAGTGCAGCTACCAGTGACGTCTGCCCCAATCTCGATGGTGTTGCCTGCATCAACGACGCCACCTCTGCTTCAACGAGCCAAAATAGGAACCTTGTTCTAACTCGCGTGACCATGTCTTCTCGGCCAGTCAAGGTGTCGGCCGCCGCTGAAAGAGTCGTTGGCGTTGGTGTTCGCGTCACTGTTCCCCCTATTTTACTTCCATCTGCGTGTAGGAGACAGCCACGTCAAAAGCACCGCGACACCCCTCCTCCATCATTGGCTGAAGCGACCTCTAGTGGCATCGTTCAAAGCTGGAGTCGTCACCGGCGTCACACAAACATCGCACGTTCCTCCTCTTCTTGTGGATATCATCCTTTCGGCTGGCCAGCGTCAACACAACGGATTCTTCTTCATCTACATCGCACTCGAGACCGACTCCAAATCAAGATCTCTTTTTTTAATATCTTGTTCAGATTTTTGTGTAAAGAAAAGGAGATATAATGGAGAAAACTGCAGTGATTTACTGAATATAAAAGTTGGCTTTATATAGGCCTCACAGCAACTGAGACATCGAAAATAAAGAACCATTAACCACTATTAATTACTGACCCACAAATTCAAATGACTAAATAAATATCTCATAAAGATAGGGATTTGAAACAATAACAATAGCTAATAAATCTCGACAATTCCCCTTTAAACTGAAATGTATCTTACATTCAGTTTATATCAAACAATAGAACAAACTCCTAACCATTTTTGCAACTTTAGAAACTGCTCCGGCCTCAAAGGCTTTGTCATCACATCAGCTAATTAATTTTTTGAACTGCAATGAGAAAGTTCAATGCTACCATCTTTTATTAGCTCTCGTAGAAAATGAAAACGCACGTCTATGTGTTTAATTGCAGAGCTGCTATCACAAAATAACTTCTTCTTGTTTTTGACCAAATTTCCCAAAACCCTTATCAACCAAATTGCTTGGCATGCACATAATGTAGCAGCAATAAATTCTGCCTCTATAGTAGATAAACTTACCTTGGTTGCTTCTTAGAATAGAAGAAACACATTTTTAGAAGTGTTTTTTTTGTCATCTAAATCTCCAGCATAATCACTATCGATGTAGACAATGAGTTTTTCATCTCCTCCTTTCTTTTAAAATATCCCGTAATCAGTTGTACCCTTCAAATACCTCAATGCTCGTTTCACAACTTGCAAGTGCTTCTTAGTAGGATTTTCCATATAGCGACTAATAAGACTTACCACAAACATCATGTCTGGTCATGTAGATTTAAGATACATGAGACTACCTACAACTTGTATATAATGAGTCTTATCTACTTTAACTCCTTCTTCATCCTTCACAAGCTTAGAACTCATAACAATAGGATTTTGAACTGAGTTACTCTTATCCATTCCAAATCTCTTCAGCACTTCTAATGCATACTTATGTTGACTGATAAAAATACCATTAGATTTCTGAAGAACTTCAAGACCCAGAAAATACTGCATTATACCAAGATCTGTCATGGCAAACTCACGCTTCATTGATTCTTTGAATTCAACAATCATTAGCCCATCATTACCAGAAACAATAAGATCATCCATAAAGACTAACAATCACTACTTTATTGTCTTGTCTTTTAACAAACAAAGTGTGCTCAACACTACATTTCTCAAAACTTTCTTTCATGATATAAGCCTCCACCCGACTGTACCATGCACGTGGTGCCTGCTTAAGCCCATATAATGTTATACACCATATGCTCATTCATTTCCCTTTTGAATATAACCAATGGGCTATTCTACGAAAACAGTTTCACTTAACTCACCATACAAAAAGGCAGACTTAACATCTAGTTGGTAGATAGTCCATCCTTGGTGTGCTACAAATGCCAAAACTAACTTGACCGTTTCCATACATGCAACAGGGGTGAAAACTTCAGTGTAATCCACTCCATATTCTTGGGCATAACCCTTTACAACCAACCTAGCCTTATACTTGTCGACTTCTCTATTTTCATTCAGCTTAGTTTTATAGACCCATTTCACACCCACCTTCTTCGCTCCTTTAGGTAATTCAACCAATTCCCATGTGTTATTTCTCTTTATCACTTCCATTTCAACATCCATTGCTTTCCTCCACCTCTCACTTTTAATAGCTTCTTCAAAATGGATTGGATCATCAGTTGTAGACAACACTAAATGAGCCTCATTTTATATGAGAAAAGGCCCTCTCCAAACACATAATCTTCCATCCAACGAGGTTATCTCCTGTTTCTGCCTTTATTAGAGATTGAAGTAGCATCTCCACTCAAAAAGTCCAAAGAACACTCTTCTCTTTCATCAACATCAAATGCAGGATCTCCTTCCACCTCTTCCAAACAAGGCTCGTCAGTTCCATTTTCATGAACATTCCAGTCTAAGTCACACCTAATTGCTTTCTCATACTTCTGATCCCATTCCCAAAAGCTATTTTCATTAGACATAACATTTCGACTTATGATAAATTTTTTTTTAGATTGAATCATAGAGCCTATATGCTTTATGTAACATCCCTAAGGAATATTACATGAAAATAAATAAATAAAAACGGAATTACAATAAAGTCCACATTTAATATAAACCATTTCCCAAAACCACGGGAAATTTAAAACTTTAATAGATATAAAGTCGTAATCCAAGAATGCAAAATTTCATGAAATGAAATTAAAAGCAATGGCTACCGCCAAATTTACATGAAGTTCTCAAAACCAAATTATCAACATATACTATATGTATATACAAAATATCCCCTACTAGCCCTCGCTCCGAGTCTACGCATCTCCTAGCCCACCTGTCACATCATCTGCTCCCGGATAACAAGATATCTGATCATCGCCACACACACACAGATAGGGTGAGCTATGCACAATAAAATATAAACAGATGTATGTGAAATAAACATGCTTCCCAACCCAAAATAAGATAATTAAGTTCATAATTTCCAAACCACCCAACCATGACCTCATAGTCCTTCATGAGTCATATGCATGAACTAGGTCTTGGGACTTCCCTGTGCTCCCACAAAACTAACTCATTCGTGGTCCAACCCTATGAGCCTATCCCGCTCATAGTCCTGCTCCACAGGCTCCTCGCTTGTAGTATAAACATCCAAGTCTCACACTTGCACCCTGGCACGCACGCAATCACCATACTATGGACTCCTCGCCCAACAGTAGCCGACGGGAATATCACAGTTCCTTGCCCATCGTGCGCCCAACACATGCAATCACCATACTAAGGACTCCTCGCCCAATAGTAGCCGACGGGAACTCAACCAGTTCCATGCCCATCATGTGTCCAACCACCAAGCACATCCCAGACCCCTAATGGACTTAGTCTGTCAAGCCCACACACCACAACACATGTATATACAATCCAACCATGGTATAACAACCAAACACACTCACAAGCACCTAGAAACATAGTAAACTGCATAAACTCGCTTAGGCTAGGGACCCCTCGCCCAAGCTAGACCCTCAATCTCGCTTAGGCTAGTCCACCTCGCCTGAGTGAGTTTAATTCAGCAACCAAAACACGCCATCTCGCTTAGGCGAGATCCTCTCGCCTGGGCTAGTCACACGTTCGCCCAAACCCCCATTCCCATCTCGCCTGGGCTAAAATACAAGCATGACACCACACATGACCAAGACATCTCGCTTAGGCGAGGTCATCTCTCGCCTGAGCGAGACCATGATTCGCTCAAAATCCATAAACTCCTCACCTGGACGAGAAGTCGCGCTCAACACGCGCAACTTCATCACAACCTCGCCTAGGCGAGCGTCTCTCGCTTGAGCGAGAAGCAGGTCGCTCAACTCTAATACTGGGTCACCTAGGCGAGATAGGCGATCTCGCACCCAACACCAGACCTTGCGACTCTGCCTAGGCGAGAAGGGGTCGCTTGGGCGAAACTTGCAGAGTTTTGCCACTGCTAACGCACCAGAAACACAAAACCAATACCAATTTGCAATACCTTCAGGTTTCATTCAATATGTACCATCAATCAAACTCTACAAGACATACACAAGTTTAAATCCCAAAACGCATAAGAATAACCATGATACAATAACAGTACCCGGAACCCTCATCACATTTCTTATTTCATACCTAAAAGACTTGACACCCACATTCTCTTCCAAATTCTCATTTGCAGTATACTTTATACCAAAAACCACAACACATAAAATCCCAATTGAGAGAAAAACGCCAAACTACAACCCAGATAAATTGCACATAATTCAGCACCCCTAACCTGGATTGAGTGCTCAACAATTGTGAAGACAGAACCCCCTTTGATTCAAAATCCTTTGTTGCTTCAACCCTTGCACCTCAAACTCGTGCTCCTCTCAAAAGCAATTCCCAGCACTGCCAAAACTCAGTTCACTCTCTCAAACTCGTGCTCCTCTCAAAAGCAATTCCCAGCACTGCCAAAACCCTTCCCTTTACCTAACTTTTGGCTTTTATAGGTGCCTTTAAGTTGGGTATTAAAAATAAAACGAGTTTGGGCTTTTAATTCCTCTCCAATGTTACTTAATTGGTAAATTCCCAGCCCCCTTGGCTGCCCCATTCTGCTAGGCTTTTCTTTACCCCTTCACATTCATACCACAACTATTAGTTAGCAAAAATAAAGCTTATTCTTTGCCCACCAAGGTTTGAACCCATGACCTTCCACTCCTAAGGCCAAAGCACAACCACTATACCAAATCACATTTGATGATACTCACAAATCAGCAATATCTTACAATACTAATCACATACTCATACATATCCTTAAAAATCAATAACAAAAACAATCACACATAATTGGCATACATAGGACTCGAACCCAAGCCTTCTCACACAAACCAAAGTACTCTCAACCACATGAGCTAGTACTTTTTCACGTCACATTAAACAACAATTAATGCCATAAAGGCGGCTTCTACCTGCATTTATTAATTAATTAATTATTTAATTAATTAATTTTCCCGGGTCTTACACTTTAGACTCGTCACTAACTCCCAAGAATACACATTTCAGACTCTTATCATCTAACTTAGTTCTCTTTTTATTAGACATATGAACATGAGAAAGGCAAGCAAAAATTCAAAAATACTCAACTGAGGGTTTATCTCCACTCCAAGCTTTTTTTGGAGTTTGATCTCTGACTGCAAATTTTGGACTCCGATTAAGGACATGCACCGTCCAATTTACAGCTTCAGGCCATAACGTTTTAGGAACTTTCCCTAAGGAGAGCATGCTACGAACCATATTCATAATTGTCCTATTTTTGCACTCGGCAACTCCATTTTGTTGTGGTGAGTAGGCAGCTGTCAGTTGTCGTCGAATACCATTATTATCACATAATTTTTTAAATTCTTGTGACATAAATTCTCCTCTACGATCAGTGTGCAAGCATTTAATTGTTAAATTTGTTTCTTTCTCAACATGAGTTTTGAAAGTAAAGCCAATTTTTTTTGCTGAAATCATCAATAAAAGTAATTAGGTACCTCTTTCCACTGTTGGAATTAGGTGTGAGTGGTCCACATATATCAGCATGGATCAACTGAAGGATTTGTGTGGCTCTCCAATGAGTTTTCTTGGGAAATGAGGCTCTGTGTTGTTTTCCCGTCATGCAATCTTCACATATCTTTGAAGGAGACTTCAATTCTAGTAGCCCAATTACCATGTTCTTCTCTTGAAGTGTCTTTAAGCTATTATAGCTTAATTGTCCATATCTACAATGCCATAGTTGAGTTACTTCTTCTATTGTTGCGTTGAAACAAGTTGCTATAATAGGTTGAGATATTGCATGTAGTTTGAACATTCAATTGGCTGACATCTTTGTATCCATGATCAATCCTCTCTCTGAACAATACACCTTGCATCTGTCATTTTGGAATAGAATAGTCAGCCCCTTCTCTTGCAACTGCCCAATACTCAGCAAATTGTTCTTCAGGTCTGGTACATAGAAAACTCTTGTGATCTTCTACACCATTCCCTCCATTTATAGCCTTATATTCCCCGTTCTAGTGACATCCATGCTTGTGTTGTTTCCAAGCTTCATTGTGTCTACAAAAGTTTCATCAAAATCGATGAAAAATTCTTTCTTTCCGCACATATGATTACTGTAGCCGGAATCAAGAACCCATGTATCTTCTCTATCGACTTTTCAACAATTGCCATTAACAACATTTCCTCTTGGTTCTCTACATAGTTAGCTTTTCCACTCCAGCATTCCCACTGAAAAGGCCCAAGCTTATGGCATCTGTAACATTCTATCATGGCTTTATCAATGCCTTGTCTGCCTTGTCCTTTGCCTCTACCCTGTCCTCTTCCTCTATAGCTTCCACGGCCTCTACCTAGTCCACCAAAAACAGCTCTAGTACTACCCTTCAATGCATGTTCTTCTTCATCTTGGGAGCCCATTCATTGTTCATGCACAAGCAAGCTGCTTTGCAATTCATCAATGGACATGATATTGGTATCCTTAGACTCTTCAATGCTACAAACAACATAATTAAACTTTTTGGTCATTGATCTCAAAATCTTTTCAACAACGAGACCATCTTCCATCGCTTCACCACTAGCCTTCATCTTATTAACGATGATGAAAGTTCGAGCAAGATACTCATTCACTGACTCCCCTTCCTTCATATGAAGAATTTCAAACTCTTTGCGAAGAGCTTGCAACTGTGCATGTTTCACTCTAGTTGTGCCATGATATTTTTGTTTCATGGAATCCTATATGCTCTTTGTTGTATCCTTGTTGATAATTGTTTCTAAGATCGTACGATCTAAAGCTTGAAACAAATAGTTTTTGGCTTTCAAATCTTTCAACTTTTGTTCCCCAATGATCTTTTTCTGCACATCAGTAGCACCCTCTGGTGCAGCAGGGATGCCATTCTCCACCAATCCCCAATATTCCTTTGAGCGCAAAAAATTCTCCATTAGCATCGCCTAATGGTCATAATGCTTGTCAAACTTCAGAACGACTGGTTGAACAAATTTTCCTTCTGTCACCATTGTAAGAAGACTGCTGCTTTTGAAAAAAAATACCAGGCCCGGATACAAGCTCAGATACCAAATGTAAAGAAAAGCAAATATAATGGAGAAAACTGCACTACTTTATTGAATATACAAGTTGGCTTTATATAGGCCTTACAACAACTGAGACATCGAAAATAAAGGAACCACTAACCACTATTAATTACTGACCCACAAATTCAAATGACTAGCTAATAAAACTCAACATTTTGATCGTAATTTGGTATATATGTTTTCTTTTTCTTCTATCCTTTGTGAAGCTTGTTTAGGCTCGAAATAAAAATTAAACTCTCTAGAGTTTGCTCTTTTTTAATTGATGCTTTCTTTGCATGGATAAAGATGGATGTGTTTGGAGGAAGATGGAGGTTGGGGGATGTAGATCATGTTTGTTGTTTGGTTATTGGTAGTGGGTGTGAGTTTTTTTTTTCATCTACAGAGGAGGAAAAGTGAAGGTTAGTGAAGGTTTTCCTATATTTTTCTCTATTTCTTACCAGTTGTATTTCTTTCTTCAATGAAACTTGTTGGGGCTGAAACTACTTGTTAGGTGGTGAGGTTGGAGATTGCAGACACGTTGGCAGTAGCATGGAGAAAGTTGTGATGTTGATAATGGAGAATAAGGAAATGGGATGGAGTTAGGGGTAATAGTGTTATATGAGTGTCCTTTTGGGTGGATATGAAGGTGGTCCAAGACATTCCAATGTGAGTTTCGTATTAGGAGGGTATTGTGTGTTGAAGAATGAAAGGTGTATTGTGTTTTGATGGAGGATAAAATTGGCTTTGATGGAAAGGAAGAATAAAAGATGGTGACACAATAGTTTTTTTTTTTTTGAAATATGATTTTAGTTCATTAAATTTCACTGAAGATAATAATTATTCCATCTTAAAAAATTTGGATCAATTTATTATCTTATCTTCCAAATTTATTTAACATTTCAAACGTGATTCCCAATTAACATTGAAGCGGAGTAAAAATGTTTCAATCAGTGCAAACAACTCAAATGCTATTATAAAATGCATTTGAAACATCAAATAAATTTAACAAAATTTGGTTAAAAGAATTAAATCCACGCATTTCTAAAGTTGGACCACTACATTGGGTCAAAGTTTCGAAAAGAGACTAATTGTAATTGTCATTAAAATTAAGGGACCAAAAACATATTTAACCTTTATTTAATTAATCATCAAAAGTGTGGGCTAAACTGACATAAGAATTTTATTTAAAAAAAATTAAATAACACATGGTACTTTAAATTAAGAAATGACGATACTAAAAAATTTAATTGGTCAATCCAAATAAGAAAAATGTATTTTAGATTGCTAATTTAAAACTTTAAATTAACTTGTAAATATTATTTGTTAAATAGAATATTTTGGATGATTTTTATAAAATGGATTGACGAAATACTTCATAATTTAATTTAGGAACAAAACATAACTTTTTATAATAATTTGAAAAAAAATTAAGCTTTTAAAATATTATTATAATAATATTGTTTTTCTAAATTATATAATTCAAAACTTATTTTTTTAACTATAGAATGTGTCATCGAAAGGTTATGTTTGTCCTTTCTGAATCGTTCACAAGTAAGCTAAAGTTTTAATTTAATTCGAAAGATTTTGAAAATGTAAGTCACTCAAACTAGTGTAGATACCTTTGATCTTGATAACTTTTACAACATCTAAAATACAAGCTCAGTGTGGATACAGTAGAGATTGTTGGCATTGAAGGTGGCTTTACAAAAAGGAAAATGATATATTGACATCCATTTTTTGACAACTTCTCTCATAACCTTATGTGGCTCTAACACTGCATTTTATTTTTATTTTTTTTTAATTTTTATATTTGGCAAGGGAGGTAGAAGAGGTTTGAAAGAAATATTTCTTTGAAAGAAAGCGGGAGGTAGAAAGGCAAAGCGCAAGCGTCATTTTCTTCAACCAGTTTTCGTCGTCCTCAACTGCATTTCTTTGTCTTCAACCTCGTGTTGTTCTAAAAACCCGTATTCTTCTTCATATCCCTTCTTCTTCAAAACCACTTAGTCGTCGCAAGTGTGTGGGTTATCCCACGAAAGCTTCGACGAGACCACCTTTGTATCCATTAGTGCAGAAAGGAGAGATTTTTGTGGTTTTTGTAGTGGCATGGTCTTTGTAGTGTCGTGAGTTGGTGGTTGTCGTCTTTTTGGTGGAATCTATTCGGGTCACTTGTTGGAAAGAGGAAGAGTGCGTGGTGGCAAGTTATAATTTTTTTTTTTTGCGTATTGGTTGTGATTTTATTTTTTGTAAAAAGCAAAGACAAAGATGGGTTTTTTTTTTGAAATTGAGGTTAGGGTTAAGTTTCAGTCTTCTTATTTTTGTTAGGGTTTTGTTTCTATTATCTTATTTTGTTCATTTTTTTGCCCTTTTGTGGATTCTTCTTATATCGCATTGAGTGTGGATAACATATTTTTTGACTGCATTGTATTTTTGGTTGTATGAAGTATGCATACTTGACTTCATTACTTTTCCTTGAGATGACTGGTAAACGGAAACACAATTCATTAGTGCAAAAGTTGGAGAAGTCAATCAGTGAAAGGTCTGTAATGTTAGCTTTCATATTCCTTTATTTAATTCATTATTAGTATTATGTGCTTACTTAAGAGTTAATAACTGCGAACCGATGGTCTATGATTTGGACATTACATATCCATATTAATTGTAGTTAAGCATATTTAATTTTTAGTGGTTGGTTTATTGAGTAAACTGTAAACCTATAAATGTGCTTACTTATGACTTAATAATTGCTAACCCATAGTCTATGATTTTCACATTCGATATCCATGTTAATTATAGTTGAGAAAAAATGATTTTCAGTTGTTGGGCTTGTGAACTTTGTTAACCAAGTAACATATTATGTTTTAAAATTACGTGTTGCTGCAATTGAGGTATCTACATAACATTTGTCGTGAATTATTTTCATTCAGGAAATTATGATACAACTATGAAAATGTAGATAAACAGATAAATGCAAACCCATTACGTATTAACTACAAACCCCTCCTACAGTTTTTTTCAAATATTTTAAATCTAGTATTTGATTATATGAATGTGCAAAACGCATAATACGGGTTAGCACTTATTTGTTCTAAAGTTAGCAAGTAGTGTTGACAGAGTATTAGTAAAATATTTGCATCATATCAAGTCAAATACAACAACAATGAAGTTAATGGCATTTCAAATACTAAAATAATTATGCTGTATTTTGTACTCGTGAACCCCATAGGTCCACATGCTCCCTGACCAAGTTTCTTAAGCTGAACTACTCATGTTCAAATCGTATAACCATGGTTTGCACTTATTAACTCTTTAGTAAGCACATAGTTACGGGAATGAATTCATTCAATCATTCGTCTTCATTTAATTTAAGATGGTCATAAATGAAGGTAATTTCATCAATACTTAAAAAGATTATAATCAACACTTACTCAAGTTTGCTAAGAGGTTTCATGAATGTGCAAAACACATAACACGTGTTAGCACTTATTTGCACTAAAGTTAGCAAGTGAAACATCCCTAAGGAATATTACTTAAATAAATAATTAAAATAGAAAATTGAATATCAAGTCGCAATATTATTATTCCCAAATGCGGTAAAAATTAAAATGTTTAAACATCACGCCAAAATTTATAAAACATAAATAACCAAAGTATTATAAGTTCCAAAATTCTTATTCATAACTTGAAACATGACAAAATGTAGTAAAAATCTCCTAGCTCTAATCCCTAAGCTAGCCCTCACTCCGTCGCCTGAGCATTCTTAGCATCACCTGTACCAACATCTGCTCCCATGTAACGAATCACACGATCATCTCCATACACAAACAGAAAGGGTGAGCTAAGAAAATAAAAATAACATATATATAATATGTAAAATAAGTCATACACCCATCTTACTCAATCTACTTAGTTCTTGGCCAAGACCTTAACCCCAAGGCTTTCCAGCCTTCCAATCACATAAATGGTTAGTCTTGGAATTAGAAATATGATGCTCACACGAACCTGCTCGCTCGTGGTCTTGCCTCTACAAACCTCCCCGCTCGTAGTCTTGCTCTACGAACCTCCCCGCTCGTAGTCCTGCTCTACAAACCTGCCTGTCCGTAGTCCAACACATGTGATCCATCAATCTCGTACCTCCCCACATGTGGCATTTCTCAAGCGTGAGCATGGAACATACGAACCTACCTCGCCCGTATCCCCACTGATGAGTCATTATTTTCTTCTATTCCACTAGCCTTTGTGCACCCATTAGACAGTTGATTAGTGCTTAATTGTTCATCATTAGAGTGTTTTTCATCTGTTGGGCTTTATTGGGCCACTGTTCCGAATTTGGACTAATTTCACATTATTTGGCCTAATTTTTGTTTTTAATTATTTTTAGGTATTTGGGTGAAGCAAATTTTGGAGCTTGGACATTAATATTTAGTTGAAGAGACTTTCCACATCATTGCCACATCATTTCCATGTCATTTCCACGTCAGCAAAGTCAATGGGTCAACATTTGAGGCCCAGAGTGGCATTTTTGTAAATCTGAGTGGCAGAGTGGCAGTTTTGTAATTATGAGTGGCAAGGGTGATATGACCACGAATTAGGTCTGCATGAAAGGAGGCCAGCCGCTCCTTCTTCCTCTCCACTCTCAAAAACCTCCATTTTTGTTGTTTTAAAGCTTTGGAAGGTGACCCATGGTGGCACACACGAATTTTTCACGTTTTCCATTAGTTTTTCACGTTTTACGAGTCTTGGACAGCACATTGAAGTTGTATTAACGTTTTCTACCGTTTGGGTAGCATTTATATTGAAGCATTTTCGTTTTTGGTGGCTGTTTTTGTTGTTCTTCTCTTATCCCTTGCCCATTTCGTTTGCTGCACCATTTTAAGCTTTCAATATCAATTTGAAGTCATTTGAACGGTTGAATTGCAATTTCTGTTTCAGATTCGAAGTGGGTGATTGTTCATTTTCCATGTCTAGCTAAGTTTTTCGTATTGGTTCCTTGAAGAAACTGATTTGAAACCATGAGGTTGATGTTTTGCAGTGCACTCCAATTCCTAATTTCTCTTCATCCTATTCAATTTCGTAGCTTTGAATGAAATGGAATTTGTGATGCTTAATCATGAGTTTATGTTTTCCACAATTTCAGAATCCTTGTCATGCTTAGTGAGTTCGGGTTTTGGCCACAGTTGCTTAATCTGTGTGTGAGTGTGTGAAATTGAAAGAAGGATGTGTGC
>Ga0214542_1006510_pt1 | contig 21236 bp, 9 predicted proteins | sample CNSS1metaG_FD_160096 | JGI IMG/M metagenome (GOLD analysis project Ga0214542, IMG submission 160096) | Root nodule microbial communities from cowpea collected in UCLA plant growth center, Los Angeles, California, USA - CNSS1 | ecosystem: Host-associated > Plants > Roots > Nodule | place: USA...
ATAGATTATCATAAGCCAAAAGTGAACCAGTTCCAACAATATTTGAATTAAAAGACAAACTAAATTCATTGTTTCCAAATGAACAAGAATAACCGGATTTGTCCAAATAAGAAACTGAAATTAAATTTTGTCTAAATGACGGCACAACAAAAGTGTCTTTCAAATCCAAATAAAAACCAATACATAATAATAATCTAAAATGTCCAATAGCCTCCACCTCCACCGATTTGCCATCTCCAACATATATCCATCTTTCATAATCAATTGGCTTCCGGTAGTTTAGGGAACCTTTCATAGAAACACTGATGTTAGTAGTTGCACCTGAGTCTAACCACCAAGTGTTACTAGGTACTGACACTAAATTGACCTCAGAACAGACCAAAGTAAGAAACATACATTTCTTTGCACGCTAAGCATGATATTTGGCACATTTCTTCTTTATGTGTCCAGTCTTATTGCAAAAGAAACATTTGCTTTCCTGATATTGTTTCTTTTGTTCTGGACCCTTAGCAGCTTCCTTCTTGGGATCCTCCGATCTCTTTCTTTTGCCCTTAGCCTTTGAAGTGCTTGAAAAATGAGCCTTAGCCTTTGAAGTGCTTGAAAAATGAGCACTTTCTGTCTTGTCTTGCTTTTGTCTTTCTTCTTCTTGCACACAATATGAAATGAGCTCATTAAGAGACCATTTATCCTTTTGACAGTTATAAGATACTTTAAACTGATTAAACTGTGCAGGAAGAGAAATCAACACCAAATGAATGAGTAAGTCTTCTGAGATTTCAAGCTTTAGTGCCTTGAGTTTGAAGACAATATTAGACATGCTCATAATATATTCACTGATATTTCCTTTGCCTTGATATTTCATGGAGATCAAGTTCTGAAGAAGAGTACTTACCTCCGCCTTATCGCTTTTTGCAAAGCGCTTCTCAATCTCAGCAATGAATTCTTTGGCAGTTGTAATGTCTTCAAAAACGGTGCCCCTAAACACCTCTGGGATGCCGCGCCTAATGATCATTATGCTCATGCGGTTTGAGCGATCCCCCTTCTCATGATCCCTCCTCTGTTTAGGAGTACTATCCGTCGTAGGAGTAGGGGTTGCTCAGTCCTTAATGCAAGATCTAGATCCATGCAGCCAAGAATAATTTCAATATTCTCCTTCCAGTCCTTAAAATTTGTTCCATTGAGGATCGTAACAGAATTCACATTGGCAGATACAGAAGCAACTGAAGCGATATATAAAACAAGAAGAATAACTTATTATGCTCACATAATAAAATAAATCATTATAAAAAAAATTCAAATAATGGTTTAACCCATCCCAAAACACCCAATGCACCATTAATATCAAGTCTTTGGACAGTAATGTCAACTGCTAGAGGTATCTGGTTGTAATGATCAAACATTGATAATAAAGCACGTCCAACAACAAACCAATCTTTGGATTAATTTATCATCGACAAAGCAAATCCTTATAATTATCACACGTTTATCATCACATGTGTGTATGCAATTCGGCCAAATATTAATCTTCTTTTGGGCCGATCAATACTCGCATAAACGTAAATAAACACCAACATTTAACATTTTTCACGAACTATTTGCTCAAGAGAGGTCAATTTGGTGACTTCTTGATTCTATTAACTCATTTAAAATGTTAAATAAAACCAAAATTTGATTATTTATTTATTCCAAAATCAAATATATTTATTTTATATATTAAACAACCAAAAAAAATATATAAAATGAATAAAATTATTTATATTACAAAAATATAAATCCTTATGTATTTGAACCCAAAATAAAATTCAAAATTAATTTAATTAATTCAATTAGGTTTTTTTTTTTTTTATTATTATTATTATTATTATTATTATACTATCTCCTTCACCTCACACGAATAGAATCAGAAGAGAAACTCTAACCCTAGCCACCACAAAACTGCCATCGTGAACCTGATCGGCGTCGGCCACCACTACGACGCCGGCCACCTCCGCTGCGCCCTGCGCACCTCGCAAGGAAGAAGAAGATGCCGCGAACCAGATCGTCACCACCGTGACTGCAGATGCGGCGGAATAGGAAACAAAAACGCGAAACCCTCGCGACGCGAAACTGGCTTGATGCGAAACCACCATCGCAGGCCATCATCGGTGCCGCTGTTGCAGCCGGAGACGAAGCCATCGCCATTGATGCTGCCGTCGCGAGTCCAGGTCGCGCACCTGAGTCGCCGCTGACGCAACCAGATGCGACGCGATCGCCATCGCGCCTCCGACAACCACAACGAGCCACTGCGTGCCTCGCGCCTCTCGCCGGTCTGAACCACAAACTCAGCGGCGAAGATCTCACGGCAGAGAAACGCGAGAGAGGGAGAAGGTAACGCTGAATTAGGGTTTTAAGAAACTTTAGGATTATCAATTTGGGGTTTTTATCCCAAAATCAAAAATTGGGATTAAGGATTTCGAATTAGGAATTTAGGATTCTGAATTAAAATTAATTAAACTACTGAAAGACAAGCATGAATCAAATTTGGGTGGCTCTGATATCACATGTAAGCATAAACGTAAAATATGATCATATTATTGATTCTAACAATCAATCATAAACAATAAATAATATCCCATACTGATAATCATATGATCATATTATTGATTCTAACAATCAATCATAAACAATAAATAATATCCCATACTGATAATCATGTTGTAAATGTAAACGGAAACGTACCTGAATTGGCCATAACGATAATATTAGAGAACACTAATGATACAGTGATCTTCCTTTAGAGTACTTTTATTTCCCTTTGGTTCTCTCTCTTGATAGGGAGAAAAAGGATCAGAAAGAGTACGTTATGACTTTGTGTGCTCTCAGAAGGGGACAACGACCATTTATAAACTGAATTACTAAGTTTTAGTATTTCTAATTTGACTCCTCATCAAATTAGAAATTACTAAATGGTTTCTACACAATATTTGTTTTCATGACATATGCCTTTAATCAAATCTTTAATTTAGTCAGATCACTTTATTATTTGGCTTTATAAATAATGGTCCTAATACATTTAATTATATATCATATATATATGCATGACCCAAAATTACTAACAATATACTGACTCGTCTTAACTTCTTTTATCCATCGCATTAACTAGTTAGACAAAGTCAAGAGGATGAAGTGTCATCTTATTTCCGAATTTGGATTCTCTGCTGAATTTTTTTGTATTATTCTTCTATTATGTTTCTATAATACACTGATTACTACTAATTCTGACGTTTTAAAATATATTGAAAAGATATTTAAAATACCAATGCAGTATATTTTGTAATGCTCAGTAAAGAACAACACTCAAAGAATCAGTAAAGAATCTAGACTCCTTATTTTCCTAAATTAATAGTTTTACCATATAAACTCCAATTCATTATACATACTAAAGAGATGGCAAGTGAGAAAATGAGATGGAAAGTGAAAAAAATAAAAAAAAAAAAGAGAAAATGAAATCGTCTAGTTTTAATGAAAATAGTGAAAAAATAAAATCAATATAATTTTATTAGTTTTAATAGTTTCTTTTTGTAAATATTATTTAATATTTTCAATATTATTTTTAATTATTTATCATTATTATTATTATAATAGATAAGAAAAAAAACACCCACTGTCAATTATGAGTGCCTAAAATATGCATTTGTATCTTATATTACAAACAAACTACCACCATCCACTCGAATAATCTCTTCTTTTTCCTCGATCTTCTTCCACAACAATCACATGAATGTAAACAAAGTGTAAAGAAGAATGAGAAAAGATATTTTTCATAACTATTACCATTTGACAATTCATATTTTATTAAGAACGGATCTATAAATAAAAAATAATAATTTTATAATTATACTATCTATAAAGTCAATCAAATAAGTCACTCTAATTTTTTTTTTTTTAAGAAATGCCAAAATAACAATACAGTTATTAGACCAGACTATGATGAACCCATGACCTCTTCACATGCTTAACCCTATGCATGTCCAAACAAGTTGAATGAGCTATGCTATCCCCACACAAAAGCCACCTATTTCACCTCATTTTATTTCTTATCATTTTTCTCAAAAATATATATATATATATATATATATATATATATATATATATATATATATATATATATATATAAATCATATTTTTGTTATCTTAGGGCTGCATTCTCCATACACAATGCAAACACAATATAATAGCATGTTTGTAACAAATAATTTAATTTAAATCAATGTCAATATTCATATCTATTTTTCGTTTATAAGTAAATTTGTATTTGATATTATGCTGGATCCTCCATATATTCAACCCTTCAACTTTTAGATTATGAAAATGAGAAGTTCATTAGCTTAACCATGACTTTGCTCCAAAAGTTCATTTTCCTATTAAGAACGATTTATTCTTTTTCACCCTAAGTCAATTTCACACTTCCACAGTTTTCAAGACTCATTTTCAGGTGAAAATAATATTTGTAGTGTCTAAAGTAAAAATATAATAGACATGTCAAAAATAATAAATAATGCTTATCCACTATTCGATTCGCAACAAAAAAATTCACCATTTATATATTTTGTTATCCATTGAATATTTGTTTAAAAAATAATCAAAGGTTTTTTAAAACCTGTTATACATGTAGATACTTGTGAATATTTAAAAAAAATATTTATAAATTTAAAAAATAAAATTTAAATGAATTTACAAAACAATATATAAAATAAAATATAAATTAAACAAAATATAAGATACATTTTAATTTTAATTAAATTTAACCTAATAAAATATAAATTAAATTTTTAATTAAATTTAACTTAATAGAAATTAAATTTTAATTTTAATTTTTTGCAGGTGACGAGTACTTGTGTGTATGATTAGTATGATACCACACCCGACTCGTTTATAAATGGGTATTAGAATAATCACTACTTGCAAGTATTTATAATTCGCGAGTACCAACTATCTGTCGTAGATTTTATTCGTGAATACCCACAAACACGAGTATTTTTGTCATCCTAATCAAAAGACCTAGAATAGAGATATGGTGGAGATCTCATGTTAAATTATTAATATTAATTAATATATTATACCTTTTAAATTAAATTAATTTTAATTTTATTCCCTAAATAAATTCATTGTTTATTGAAAAATTAAATATTCATTTAGGACCAAAGATAAAGTCTATAGGTTTGGATATGAGTCAAGTGAAGCAATTGGAAGACAATCCTACATTTTCATTTGTGCAGTTCATAGGTCATGAGGGAGGAGATTAAACCATTAAAAAACAAGTTGTTGGCAGTTGAATTGAAACTCAAAGGAATTATCTTTGTGATAAAATGTTCAATTACGAGAGAAATTAAAAATAAAATAAAAAAATATTACATACTCTAAGGGTTAGGAAAATCATGATCGAGCTAGTTGACCAAAAGCTATGTAACTTATGAGTAGTTTATAGAAATGGAATGACCTTACTATTTTATGTTTTATTAAATTAATTGAGTATGCCCTAATCTTTTAATCCCCATTTTTTTATGCTTCCTTAGTCACGTTTGGAGTAGTGGAGCAAGTAAAGTAATATTAGCATGCACAAAAAAGTGTCCCCATTTTTTGTATGCTTCCTCACTGCCCAGGGTTTATCGCCGACATCCTGCTCAGGGTTCTAAGCTCAACTTGTCAACTAAACATGAGGGTTGCACTCGTTGTGGGACTTAACCCAACACCTTAGACACGAGTTGACGACAACCATACACCACCTGTGGCCACGTTCCCGGATGCACCTCTCTCTTTCAAGAGGATTTGCGGCATGTCAAGCCCTGACAAGGTGAAAGGATTCTTTTACTTATGCAATAAAAAAATTGTCAATTTCATTTGTTACAATACAAAAAAAATTATTTAGTGGACTTTTTTTTTTCAATTTGCTAGGGTTTTTACCCTCCGCAAATTCATTTGTGGGGGTTTTTTAAACCTCTACAGCTAAAATGGCCAAAAACTATTTGCGAAGGTTTTGGGAAACTTCTAGTATCCGAATTATATTGTGGAGGTTGTTTTGTGGAGAGTTTTAACCTTTTCTATTTGTGACTATTATTTTGTGGAGGTTTGAAACATACTTTATTTGTAATTACCCACCTACATTTAGGGCATGTTCGCTTCGAGGAATCCTTTCAATGCACTAAATTGTGACGACGGATTATTAAAAATATTTGTGTTCGTATTGAAAGATTAACGCGGATGGAATTGCGAGATAAGGTAAAATATTCATTCCTCCACTGCAAGGAAGATTTAAGAGCATCAATGAAAATTTTACCCGTATACCCTCATTATATTCAAAGCCAACAGTATACTTCTTACCCATATATATATATATATATATATATATATATATATATATATATATATAATATTGATATATTAAATAATATATAATAATTAATAGTAATAATATTAATAATAATTTTAAGTGATAGTAATAATTAAAAAATAATAATAATAATTTAATATAATTTATTTTTATTAAAATTTATTAAATAATAGTTTTTAAAATATAATATTTTTAATTAATTTAAGAATTATTTTATATAATTTTATTATAGAGGATATTTTAGTAACTTTCAAATTTTATTTATTATAATTTTTTATTTAATCTATCACATCATTCAAATCATTCACTAACTTTCACAAAATTCATCTCTAAATCCACTCACTTTACCTTCTAAATCGTCTCAAAAAAACAAACATATTCATCCACTCAAATCTATACAAATCAATCCTCACATTCTCCCCCAAATTCATCTTCTAAAGTGAACAGAGTCTTGTAGTTTATTAATTTAATGAATTTATTTTTATAATAAAAATTAATAAATATATAAATTCAAAAAATACACAAAAATTAACCAAAATAATTTTATTGATGATTTGATAAAGTATTGACAATTACAATGTAAATATAAAAAAAGAAAATACATCATGTTAAAAAAAAAATACATAATGTTATATTTGAATGGCCTCTAATCCTTTAGCTTTAGCATGTCGTGGCTCAAAGACAATATTTATCCTAAGCTCTACTAATTCATAGGATTCTTCAAGATTTTTTTATAGGAAAACGATTGTTTGACAAAGTAAATGTTACAAAGTATTTGACAAACTGACGTGGCATATAATAAATGATTTTTTTGAGTTAAAAAATATGAAACTGCACGTGTGAGAGAGAAAATGAAGAAAAGGGACGTGGTTCAAAAAATGGGATTGTCTCTCATAGAACTGCTCCCGCGCTGGAGTTCATTTTTGGCCCGCTCTTAAAGCTTTTCTTCTCCACGGTGAGAGAACCATTGTTCTGCAAATTTCCATTGATTACAATTTCCGCTACATTTTCCCAAACCCATTATAGTTGCACATTGAATCCCACCTACAAGAAAGCAGTTTGTCCCGACGGTGGTAGACGAAATCACAGTGGAGCGGAACGTTCCCGACGGTGGTTGACGGAAAGCATTGAAGTTGCAGGTTAGGATTTTCGATTATAAATCAATTTGGGGTTTAGGGTTTTGATTGGAATCATGGCTTCTTGGAGTCGAATGTATTTTTGGGGTTTAGGGTTTTCACCGGAAACTGACGTGCTCCTTGTGATATCTGTGACAGCTTCGTGCCATTGCCGGAGGTGAGACAAATATTGAAGTGTGGTGTTTACGGAGCTCACTTATTTGCAGGTTAGTTTTCCATGGCTAACTTTTCCATTCATTACGTAATGGGTCGTCGTGTTCTTTTATAAAAATCTATAAATATTGAAAAATATTTTTATGTATCTCACAAAATAACACCACCCTTTTCACTTGTAAAGTTAGATAATTAATAATCTTGAGATACTTTCATCATCCTCTGTTGTACTCAATTTGGATTACTTTTGAACTAAGTATGCATATGGTTTACAATTTGAGAAATTAATTTAAAGTAACTTCGTTATACAATTGATATTAGTCAAAAGTGTGTGTGGTAGTCGATAGTTTTAGCTTTTAAAAGTGTTGTATTCAAGGTATTGTTGTATTCAAGGATGCAAAGTCAGCTTTGTACTCTTTTTCGGCTTTTTGTCGTAAGGCATTGTCGTATTGCACGACAAATTGTTCAAGTGTGGTACTTGAATTAATGAAGCCATCAAAAAATGCATTCATCCCCTCACTTTGTTGTGTTGAGGACATTCCAGCCCAAAATTCATTCTTCAAGTAACATGGTACCCATCTTTATCTCTCTTCGAACAACGAGGATAACCAATCATTTTTTTCTAATGCATGTGTGTTGATAAATTCAGCCCACCCAGACTCAAATGCTTCAGCATCAATGGAGTTGTACACCAACTGCTTAAATGCTTCTTTTATGGCATTGTAGTTACCATACCCAATCAACTTCTCTAGTATTTTTTTCATGATGTGCCAAAGGCACCATCAATGTCGAGTACTTGGAAACACACATTGTACTGCATTTTGCATTGCCTTACATTGGTCAGTAACTATACCATTTGGTGCCTTATTTGACATGCACTTCAGCCACACATTAAAGAGCCAAATAAAATTACTTGTGTCTTCCTTAGACAGTAATCCACATCCTAATAAAATTGATTGACCGTGGTGGTTAATCCCCACAAACGGTGCAAAGGGCATGTCATATTTGTTTGTTAGGTAAGTTGTATCAAAGGACACAACGTCTCCGAAATCATGACATGCAGATCGACTCCTTGCATCTGCCCAAAAAATGTTACGGATACGATCTTCGGAGTCCAAGTCAATCTCATAAAAGAAATTACTGTTTAGTTCTCTCATGCGGGAAAAGTGATTTAGCAATGCTTGGCCGTCCCCATTTTTTCCAAGAGCACGCCGCTTGACCCCTAAGTAGTTTCTAACGTCACGCTCAACAAACTCCAGGTTCTCATAACCGCCTGCATAAAAAACCAACGATCGAAAACTCTTGTTGATGCGCACTCCCGCCTCGTCATTTATGTCAAAGGTTCTCTTTGCATGCATACTGATGATTCTATTACCTCTAATTAGCCTTGACTTTCCTGGGCTAATATCGTGACTGTGTTCGTCCACCAAAGTTTTAATGCACCATTTTCCTTCTCTTTTAAATGCAGTCATTTGAGCAGGACAATTCTTCCTTTGGGTACGTAGTGTCTTCTTTTCTGGAGGGATTGCGGACACATATTTTCCTTCCCGCGAGCACACTAACTTCAAATACGAAATGTTCCCATCCAGATCCTTTTGTGAAGTTCTTATCCTCACTTCAAAACCTTTTCGAATAGCATAGTTCTTGTAAATTTTTTTTACCTCGTCCTCTGTTTCGAACCACATCCTAACAGTGGGGTGCCTATGTTGGTCTAAGTCACCACCTTTGTTATTACAGCTATTGGGTACCAACGTCGCAGTGGTTGCTTGACTTTGGTCGTCCCCGTACAAGGAAATGTCATTTAGTCCTAATGTATGGGTGGCTTCCACATTTTCCATGGTCATACTTGTTGAAGATGTCATTGCTCACACATAAATTTCTTGTGCATTAAAAATTAATGAAAAATAAAATAAAAATCAGCTTGTTACTAGACATTTATTGGTACCACAAGCATGTACGCCAATACCCACACATTAAAAACTAGAAGAACCATATCTTTATGGGTGTCTTTATGAATCAACTTTAAATCTTTCGCAAAACTCTATGCTTGTTGAACTATAGATTAAAGATTATCTTTTTAGCTATTTTCTGCAACTATTTTAGATGGAGTGCATTATATTAAATGCTTCATTTAATATAGCAATGAATGATGTACTTACCTTGTCTATGAAGCACTTCCGAGGTTGAAGAAAGTTGGGTGAGATAATGAATGAGGTAAGCGCGAACTCACTGTTGCATAATAACTGGGAGATGAAATGTTATGTTGGTTGCATCTGTGCGCATTGAATGATCCAATGAAGCACCATAGAGGTTGAAGAAAGTTGGGTGAGTTAAGGAAGAAAGGTGGCGCGAACTCACTGTTCCATAATAAATGGGAGATGAATTGCTATGTTGGTTGCATCCGTTCGCATTCAATGACCCAACTGGTGGATGGGACATGAATAGTTATTACAATACAACAGTACGTTTCGGTCATATGAAAGCGTGATGAGGAAGTAAGTATTAGGGCAAATTGGGAATTTTGTCCATAGTCAATTAAAGTGATTTAAATAGAGTTCCCCTTCATCAAATTTTAAAGTGCAGATAAGTATATGACTTGAGTCGAGTATCCTTTCACCATCAAATTTTCTTTTCACCAATCTATATTATTAAAAAATAATTACAACTAATTTTGTGTAACCAAAATATGGGAAGCACATGAAGTTCAAAAATAATTTGGTTTGACTAAGGTTGCAACTTTAAATGGCAATGACTAACTACCTATATGGCGAACACTTTAAAGATTTTTGCACAACAAGTTTTCACGGACATGTGGCAACTTCATTTGCATTTTCTTTTCACTAAAGTTTTTTATTAAAAAAACAGTACAACTTTTTTTGTGTAACCAACATATGGGAAACACATAAAGTTCAAAAATAATTTACGAAGACTAAGGCTGCAACTTTAAATGGCAATGACAAAGTACTTAAATGGCAAACACTGTAAAGGGTTTTGCACAAATTGTCCTCAGACAGGTGCCCATTTGAATTGGAACAAAATTTAATCAGGGATACATGTCTAACTTTCTTATCCAAATATTAGTGCATCATTTATATGCCTGGGTATGTCCTTTAAACATTTTGGAAAAAAAAAATTCAAATTTTAGTTGGAGATTACAGTGGACATTGACAACTTAAATGGCAAATGAAGTTATTGTTTTTAGACCAATACATATGTACATATTTGTGACACATCAAACCTCATAAATGACACTAATTTGGTCAACACAAAGTATCTATCTTATACATAGTAAGTACTTGAACATAATATTGTAGCAAAAGCTCTAACTGATGTCCCATAACAAGGTCTTGCAATGTCATAATAACATAAATACATCAACTATTTTGTCCACAAATTTGAAAAAAACAAGTACACACATCTATTTACGAAACTTTCGTCTCTGATATGTGGCAAATGGAGTTCGAATTCTTGCACTCTTCAAACGTAATCGTGGTTGATGCTTCATTCGATCATACATATTGTTTTCTTCACATTCATTTGTGTCTTCATTATCAAACTTTGCTGCTTTTTGAACTTTCTCATCATGGTCCATATCTTTACCAAAAACGGGATAACTGTGTTGACCACTGCAACAACCGTTGACATCCGCAACACCATCGCCAATTATGTCATCAAAATACTCATGACTTTGATGGGAACGCCCTTCAGATCCCTCATTAAATTCACTTGTCCTATCAGCAATATGCCTTTTCAATTCCTTCAATTGAGCTTCTAATTCATCAATGAGCTGTTCTTGTTGATCTACCGCAAGTTCTAACCCAGCGTTGTTTGTCACGTATGCCTTCTCAGCAAAACCATGACCAAAGGCTTCAAAAGCTTCTCTAACAATTACATAACCAAACTCTTCTGGTGAGGCAACTACATCAAAAACAACCTGCATACCATTCCAAAATCAAACCAAAAATCAGTGCATGTAATAAATAAACCATGTAATAATTACAAAAACAAAAATAACTGAATTGAAAATTACCAAATTCTTATTGAAACTTCGACTGATGACAAAATCGCCCACTTTCACATTCATCCAATGCAAAAGACGTGGGAATTTGGTTGACAAACATCGACCCTTTGGGGACCACATAAGCAGATGGTCATAAGCCCATAACTACAAAACATATGAATGAAGAAGATTTGTCGATCAACAACAAATATTACAACATCATTCAAATAAAGTAAATACTAAATCAAAAATTCATACCTGTAGCAAATATACACATCCATCTACATGGAAATGTCTTTTAGTTCCACCACTCTTAAACAAGAAAGAAGCACGACATATGCTCCCAACCAAGTATTCATACACAACAACACCCCAATTCAAATTTCCAAGACCTTCAATATCATCTACCAGCTTAAACAGAATTGGGAAAACCCTACCAATACGATTTGGCAACAAAAATTCACAAATACCCAACAATATATAAACTCTAAAAAAGTCAAGTACAAAAATTTCTTTCCTATTTCGCATTAGGAAGTCATACAACGTGCTTAAGTCGACGTTCTTACTTTGAAACATTTTCCTACAATTACTCTTCACTTCGATTTCGTTTAAATTGAATTTTGGACCAACCACCCTAAGACCAAGACCTACACAAACATCCAATAAAGAAAATCGAACTGATTGGGATCTAATTTGAAAACATACACTCTTTTCATCCCATCTAGAACATAATTTACTAAGAAGGTTTCTAGACAATTTCGTAGGCTCCTTCAACATTGTTAACCATCTGAAACATGTCCCTTCAATAAATAATTTTTGCTCTGCTGTTAACTGGTTGTTAATAGATGCAAGATATTTTGTTTCACAAGAATGCCTCAAATGTATCTACAAAGAAAATTAAACAGCTACACTAATGGGACTTATTAAAATGTCAAATACAAATCAAATGTATGGTAACACTATTCATACCTTATTTTCAATGGAGTCATTACCTTGTTGCATATCCATACTTAGTAGAGTTATCAACAAACACTCACCAACGCCCTAAAACCTAAAAATGACCACATAAAAAACCAATCATAAAAACCAAAAAAGCTCATCACCAAAACGGATAAAACACACAACACCACATGATCAAATAAAGTAATCAAACTAATAAAATAAGGAACAAAGTATTAAACAACAAACTGTAACTGTTTATGTGGCAAACACAGTGCAACTTTTAGAATTCAAATAATATAAAAAATACGAAACATTTTAACCAAATTATTAGCACAATAGAATGTGCTTGGAAATAGAGTTCGAATCTAAATTCTTAAATGGTGTTAACTAGGTTCATGTTATTCACCATTGACACTAGTACCGAAGTGATACAAAATGTGCAAGGGGAGTTTTCAAAAGTTCCAATATTCTTACAGAATCATAACTACAGAATTTAATCTCATTTTTTGTCATAAAACATATGTAGCATATATGATTCGGGTAAAACTTTGATTCATAGGTTCATTCAACAAAATAATATGAAATCAATTACTAACATACAAATTAACATGAGTTCAGAATAAAAAGAAACAACGTTACAATGTAAACATATAATAACAACTGTAACAAAATCAAAATGAAAAGATGAAGAATATGACAAATGGAGAATACATCACTTAAATATGAACCAAAGTATTAAACACCAAACTGTAACTGTTTATGTGGCAAATGCATTGCAACATTTAGTATGCAAATAATATAAAGCTTTCAACTAATAGAATTCATTCAACGAGTGTGTAAGACTAAGCCATCCAATCATACTTTCATCAAACACCACAACACAACAAACCATTTCAAATCAAATAAGGGATTCACAAAGAACAAAACTCAAACTAAAGGAGGCTAGTTTCAAATGACACTCACAAAAGCAAAATTGAAATAACCTACAAATAAGTGAGCTCCGTAAACACCACACTTCAATATTCGTCTCACCTCCGGCAATGGCATGAAGCTGTCACAGATATCACAAGGAGCACGTCAGTTTTCGGTGAAAACCCTAAACCCCAAAAATACATTCGACTCCAAGAAGCCATGATTCCAATCAAAACCCTAAACCCCAAATTGATTTATAATCAAAAATCCTAACCTGCAACTTCAATGCTTTCCGTCAACCACCGTCGGGAACGTTCTGCTCCGCTGTGATTTCGTCTACCACCGTCCGGACGAACTGCTTTCTTGTAGGTGGGATTCGATGTGCAACGATAATGGGTTTGGGAAAATGCAGCGGAAATTGTAATCAATGGAAATTTGCAGAACAATGGTTCTCTCACCGTGGAGAAGAAAAGCTTTAAGAGCGGGCCAAAAATGAACTCCAGTGCGGGAGCAGTTCTGTGAGAGACAATCCCATTTTTTGAACCACGTCCCTTTTCTTCATTTTCTCTCTCACACATGCAGTTTCACATTTTTTAACTCCAAAAAATCATTTATTATATGCCACGTCAGTTTGTCAAATACTTTGTAATATTTACTTTGTCAAACAATCGTTTTCCTTTTTTTATAAGACTCCCAATCCCTTCATCTGATCCCGCAAGCTTCATCTGCACCATTTCAATTATAACTTCAGCACCATGTAAGCACCTTGACGAAAAAGAAAGAAGAAACATGAATAGTTTTCATAGAGTCTCTGCACCTATCCCTTTTATATTATGTTTTCCTTGTTTTCGAAAAACAGGATTGCTTATTGGGAATCTTTGGGTTTCTATTACTTTGGTAAATACCAAAACTCAATTCAATTAAGTCTGTAGTGTCTACCAATTTCACCATATCTCCATTTTTTTTAATTTGAATATGATTATAATAGAACACTTTTTTTTTTCATTTTTGTTATAAGAATTATGCGGAAACTTTTGAATTCATTAAATACATTTTATTATATTAAATCGTCATCTCTATTTTCAAATAAAGTATTTTCAACGTTTGCACCATGAATAACGAATAGTAGTCTAGTGTCCAATACACCAACAATTCTTATCATATGAAATGAATTTAATATCCAATGATGAAATCCTTAAAAAAGAAGGATGAATCGAAATATAGTTGCTACACCAAAATTAAAAACAAATAATCAGTCAGACTGATCTAATGAATAAATAAGAAATACAGAAACAAACATAGCAATTGGACCTGAGAATGCAATTGCATTATAAGGTTGCAATTGAACAATTTTAAACTATCAAAAGAAAAGAATAATGATTTTTCAATTTTATTAAAAAAGCGGCAAAGGCAACCTTTTTTAAAAAAAAATTCCAAATAATTATTTTTCGTTCTTGAGCATGGATAGATTCTTTGATGATTTCTCTTCCAACATCTAGGTGTTGAAATAACATCTTAAAGTCAATTTTTTTTTTCAGCATTTTCAGTTTCTCCAAAATCATTATAAATAAAATATTTATCTTTATTAGTGAAAATGCTCTTGATGAAGAAGATGGACTTTCGATCTCTCCTGAGGCATGAATTAACACTTTATTCTCCTTACTTATTTTTCTTCTTATTGTTGTATATGTAAGAACATTATCAATTTTTTTTTGGATGATTTTATTATTAAAAAATATTTATTTAAAACTAGCGTAATTATGATGAAATTTTTATATATATATATATATATATATATATATATATATAATTCATCATGTATACATTATTTAAACAAATAAATTGAAAAATAAAACTGAAAAGCGTCAGTGATCAATTTAGTGGCGGAATCAATATTTTAAAACCGGTATTAAATTGGTTATTGTTTATAGTCACTCTTTTTGTTATTAATTTTAGTTACAGTTTAGTTATTAATTTTATTCACAAATTCAGTTATTGATGAGAGTCAAAAATTTACTAATTTTTTTCATCATTATTTCGATCACTAATAATATTATTCACAGATTTGGCTACTAAATCCGGTTACTATGAATTAGTAACGATTAAAATAGTACTGTATGTTGTTTAGTTACTAAATTATCTATTATTATTTTTTATTAATGACTAGTTTTAATGATTGAAGTTTTTATTATGGTTTTTCTTTTATATATGTATATATAGAAAGAAAGTGCAGTAACACATCTTTATATGGACATAGAGAGATCATGACTACCAAAACTTTTTATATTTATAATTTGATGTATGAATTTAAATATTTATTTTAAAAATTAAATATATTTTATATAATTGGTATTTTTGAAAATTTTTAAATATCTACATTTATATATATAAAAAAACATTTATTTTAGTATTTTAACTTTTAAATAATCTTTTTTAGAATTAAAATAATTATTTTATTAATATTTTAAGTTACCATTTGTTAATTTAACTATTTGTTTGTTTTTTCAATTTGATTGATTTTGTACACATAATCATAATAAATAGAAATTAATTACAGTAAAATTATAAAAATTATTTATATTTAATTTTGTAATTATAAAAATGACAATAATAATATTTTTACTTATTTATATAAAAGTTATTTTGTGTTTAGTTATTATCTTTTATTTTTATTTTCGTTCAAAAATATCAAGTTGATCTTTCCATTTTTTTTTAGTTTTAGTTTGGTCTCGATTTTTGAAAACTTGATAGAATTTGGTTTTTCTGATTTAATTTTTTGAAATAGACTAATGTTTTTCTATCAAAATTAAAATTATGAATAAGAATAGTTTTCTTTATTAACATAATTAACATAATCATAATTTCAATTTTGATAAAATTTTTTTAATTCATTTCAAAAAATTTAATAAAAAAAACAAATTGTATTAATATTATATTTATATTTGTTATCTATCGCAACATTTATTATTAAAAATGCTAATGTAACAAAACGTTCTTAAAGGTATACTCTTAATAAATATAACTAAGAAAATGTTATTAAATATATTAAATAATGTAGTAAATATATAAATAAGTGCAACTTCAACTTCACCTTTATACGTGCAACAGTTAACTTCCCAAGTTTTGGCAGCATAGAAACACTACTTGGCAGTTCAAGCAGCATTTTGCATCTATTCATTGCCAGGATTTTGAGCCCAACAAGATTCCCAAATGAAAAAGGCAAGCCATTTATGACACTACAAACCAAATTAAGGTATTTTATGTTTTCCATCTTCCCCAAGATTTCGAAACTCATGAGGCTGTGCAATTCCTAAGAGACATGTTTTGCAGTTATGAAGGTTTAGTTTCTTCAAGTCAAGTACTTTCACAACTACTTATCTTCATTTTTGTCCAAGACTTAAATTTCTGCAAAATGCTAAGATGATTAACTAATATTCAAGACCATGATCAGTGGATTCTTGAAGGTGAAGAATCCCTAAGACAAGTCCAATATCACAAGTTTTTTGACATCAAAATGATCAGTTTTTTGCTTACTTTTTCCTAGTTTCATAAGAAATTTGGCTTAGCTTTTGAAGAATAGAGTTGCTGCTTGAGAACAAATAAACTAAGGGAAGTTTCATGGAACAAACAGAAGGCATGCTAAACATTTTTTTGATCGAAAACGTTTGTCGCTGACTTTAGTTAGTTCGTGGAGTCATTAACCAAACAACCCATGTTCTGCATAGAAAGTACCTCCCAAAAGGGCAATTCAGAAAAGATTGTGTCAGATACGTAATGTACCATGTGACATGGAAAAACACGCTTTTCATTCAGCATTTTCAATCCACCATTGTTACTTCAGAAAATGGAAACAGACTTATAAATAATGTTTGATTTGCTTCTGAAAAATGATCATGGATACTTGTTTTAATCATTACATGGAATAGAAGGTAGGATCGGTAGATCGTGCACATTTTGTTTTTTTTTTCTTTTCCATTTCAAATAGAAAATCCCCTGTTATGGATACAGAAATTGTTTCCTTTCTGTGATGAAGCTATATAAAACTACGAATCAGACGTAAAAATGAATATACTGGGATGGTTGAAGAAAAAAGTTTATATGTATAATAAATAATAGGCTTACTTAAATTTCAAGTAGATGATAACTTTGAGTATCTTCAATTCTATAGTGTCGAACATGATTTGGCAGCAAGTAACCCAGTATGTTCTTGTAGTGAAAAGAGAATCCCCTGAAAGTATGATATCATTTCCATAAACAAGTTTTTTCTATACTGTTTCAAGCCATAGACTTAACTAATTTGCAAAGTCGACCAGGTTTTGAAACAATCATACTGGTTGGTGGAAGCATATAAAGCTCTTTATTTAATTCCCCGTGCAAAACACCAGGTTAAGTACATACTGGATGTACTTAAAGTTGCTGCTTTAGAACAAATTAACTAACGAAACTTTCATGGAACAAATAGAAGCCATGCTAAACATTTCTTTTTATAGAAAATTATACTATAACAACTAAAATTTTTCTTTTACAACTTAAGTTGTCATATTTTAAGTGACCTTCATTTTTCTATTTTCTCATTTCTTATATTTCAAATCCATTTAAAATATGTTAACTTAGATCGTAAGAAAAAAATTATCAAAATTTAATTGTTATAATATAATTATTCATGACAAAAGAAATTAAAACATTATACTAATTTATTTCAAAAGTTTAAAATATATATTTGCAATAAAAAAAGTCACATTTCTTAATATTATAAATTTTGTTTTATATTCACAGAATTCATGTTTTACTATTTTTCAACTCCAAATTCAAAGAGTTGGTGACTTTACTAAGTAAAAACTAACATATTAATTGTCTTAAAAATTTTATTAATGTATATATATTGCCATCAAATGAGTCTAGAAATATATATTATACTTATATTGACCAGATGATTCTAACCATAAATATTAGATGAATATAAAAAAAAATATTGAACAAAAATAACTTATATTTAAAATATTAATTCCTTTTTTACATTATTTTTTCATTTTAAATTTTATCCTTTTATGATTTCTATTTATTTGATCATTTAATAAATTTAAATTATAAAAATATATTTTATTTTTATTTTTTTTAAATGATACTATTTAAAAAATAAAAATAAAAGTAAAATATATTTATATTGTTGATACAAATTGTTTTACACTTTCATATAAAAAATTTGTCATGTAATAATTTTATATTATAAAAAACATTGTCAACAATTCGTTTTACATTAAATTATAATATAAATATTTTTAATATTAAATATTTTTTATATTTTAAGTATATAAGACGAGTTTAACTATATACATTAAACAAGTTATTCATATATTGATTAAATGACTCTAGCAATATATATATTAGACAAATATTTTTACATACAAATTAGACGAGTCTATTAAAATATATTAAACAAGTTTGTTCATTAACTAACTAAATAAATATTCTAATACACATTAGACGAATTTGTTCATGCATTGGTTAGATGAATATAGTGAAAAACATTAAAGGGGTCTAACAATACATATCAAATGAATATTGTCTATATACTAATTAGATGAGTATAGCAAAAAATATTTGATGATGCATTTCATACATTAATTAGATAAGTCTAAGAATACACATTAGATGAGTATGTCCATATACATATCAGATGAGTCTTGCAACACACATTAGACGAGTTTATTAATACATTTATCCAAATGAGTCTATTAATACACATTAGATGTTTCTATCAATTCTTTGATTACACGAGTCTTTTGCAATATACATTAGACAAATTTATTTATATACTAATTAGAAGAGTCTACCAATACACATTAAACGAGTATATTAATATACTCATTAGAAGAGTCTAACGACATATATTAGAGGAGTTTGTCAATGCACCAATTAGATGAGTATAACAATACACATTACATCACTTTGTTCCATACACTAATTTATACTTTTAGCAAATCAGCTCCACATTATATTTTAAGAGAGTCTACTTTATATACTTTATATGTTTACACATGTTTTATCCTTTATACTTTTACAAAGTTTTATCCTTTATACTTTTACAAAGTTTATTATTTATATATTTTTATAAACATATTTACTTTCTAAACTTATAAATAATTTCTCATGTTGATTTTATTCAAAACTTAATTATAATTTATAATTTTTTTTCTCAACCTCTACATCTTTTTTAAAAAAGACACAAACAAACATCATACCCAAACATCAAACACATGCATAGATACAAATTTAAAACTAATTTATTTATTAAAAAGTAAAAAATAATTTTACATTTTCTAAATTTTTTTAAAAGAAAATATAATTTTTTTCCGTTGTATTAATGTCACAATTTAGCTGATACCAATATTTGAAAACTAAATTTTGTATTTTCTTGTACATTTTCATCTTAAGTGGTAAAAGAAATAGAGGAAAAAAAATGAAATAGAAAAGAGGTCTACAATTCTAGAAAATAATTATTAAAAAATATATAAGCATTGGCATGTTTTTCATGGAGATGATATTTTACATAGTTATATTTGTTTGTGTAATTTTTTTGGATAAGTAAACTAAATAATCGTCCATGAGACATAGACTAAATTGAACGAAAATGAGTTACATATTTGAGAATAAATTACCAACTTAGTCTAATTTGAGACCCAATTAACCAATTACAATACAATGTAAGAGAAATGGCAATGAACTATACTTATATTAACTCTAAAACAAGATTGGATTAAACACATATGATTCAGCTTTGATTGAAAAGTTGTGCTTAGAATGAGGCGACAATCTTAAAATGTGGATGATCCCAGCCCAAGAAAGCGATTACAAAAGTTGAAAGAGAAGAGAAAAAGGACACGTGTCACTGATTTTGCAATGGAAGAAAGTGAGTGCTTGATTAGAATTGTTAAATAATGGAATATAGTATCTTAGAGAAGAGTTATGATTAGGTGTTGATAAAATAAAAGAAAAGTTGGTGTTCCACTGAACCAAGCCCAATATGGAAAGGTGACACTGTGACAGATTGGCCTAAGCCAATGTCTCCACTACGCACAGACACACCAAAGATTCCCAATCTGTGTTACACATAACTGTCATTCTCAATTCCAAATTTCATCTTCTCTCTTCCTTTTTATACCCTTAATTCATAAACAAACCCTTCCAATTAGGTTTCACACATTAGTTTATAAAGCCAACTTTGTATTTTACTTATATATTTATATTATCTTCATCTTCTCCATCACGTACCAATCAACACAAAATCTTCCATCCACCTTTCCTTCTCAAATCTCTTAATAAATAATATTCCAGTAAATGATGTCTCCAACTTTTTTTCAACGTAAGAAATCCTGCATTAATTAGTGCAGTGATAGCAAGAGGGAGAATTTGGACAAAACCAGAGATTGCATTTCTAAGATTGACGAAACTATGGTGTCTGGGGACAAACAAGTATGGACATTTGGAGAAGATGCACTGTTTTTACCAGAAGTAAATGCATTGTTTTAAATACAACAAACAAAACTACTTCAATAGAACCTGTCCTTATCAAGAGATGAACGTGACAGCAATAAGAGGGTGAAACATTTATGGAACCACATTAACTTCAGAGCCTATGATTCTTATCAACAAAAACAACCCTTTCATGTCACATTTCAATAGCTTCTAAAAAAAAAAAAAAAAAAAAACAAAACCTACTGAA
>Ga0214542_1006514_pt1 | contig 21229 bp, 10 predicted proteins | sample CNSS1metaG_FD_160096 | JGI IMG/M metagenome (GOLD analysis project Ga0214542, IMG submission 160096) | Root nodule microbial communities from cowpea collected in UCLA plant growth center, Los Angeles, California, USA - CNSS1 | ecosystem: Host-associated > Plants > Roots > Nodule | place: USA...
ATATATATAAGCATTGGTGTAAAAGTTTGGTAGAATTAGCATTACTTTTATGTAAGCTAAAATTTAATGCTGTGATTTATAACAGATCTTTCAAATCAAATGTTTACTATGGAATACAAACAACAAGAAAATAGTATTTTAAATATTAAGATGTTATTAATTGTATAAACATTATTGAAGGACATTTTTTTAAAGTAAATATTTTAAAAAATAATAGTAATAATTTAAACATTACATATTAATGCAAAGATATGCAAAAGTAATTTAAACATTCACTTTAACAACCTTAACATTGTAATAAATTTTATATAAATTATTTAAATCAGCATTCATAATACTTATAAATTAAAATAAGTAACTCGTTTAAATAACTATGCACTACCAACCTTCTAATTTAACAATTAATTTTTATATAACATGGAATAATTCATTTTGTTGTAGCACTGAATAATTAATTTTTGTACAGTAACATTTAACACTTCATCAATAACTGACTTATTTTTTCTGATGCAGTTTATTTTAACTAAATTTACAATTACCAATGGTGCTAATACATACATAGTACATGCATGCTCACGCTGGCACCCATGCACACTATCTATTCAACCTTGAGTACAAGAGTGTCTATAAATTTTGTTAATTTCATAATGGCTAATGCAGAGTTTTTGTTTAAATTTAAATGTAATATTTTTTGGTGGAGATTTCATATATTATATTACTAATGTTTATTATAATAAATAGATTATGCAACTTATAAATTTAGTACGCATAGTCTTTCATGAAGGGATTGCCTAAATCAAAAGATGAAGATTTAGATAAAATTTATTTATTTATTTATTATTATTATTATTTTGTTGTTGTTAGTCCTTTCATTGCTTTATGACGCAGAGTATTTGATTTGGTCACACTGGTATAGTTATAGTTTCTAGCTCTTAGGGTAGATATAAAAATAAAAAAGATTTTTTTTTCTTTTACTTTTATTGGATGCATGTGATTCAGCCATTAATGATGATGTAATTTTCTTGTTTTGAGCGATTATGATTATTAGTATATATAATATATATAATGTTCAACTATTACTCTTAAAGTTAAGTTTTGTGATTCTAACATTTACACGTTTTTTTTTTTAAGATGTATTATTTGTGCATAAAGGAAATATGAGTTGAGAGTGTTTGGATTATTAATGTATTTGATGTGGTTTGAATGAAGAATCATAAGAGAATGGAATCGTGCCTTTGTTGTCGTTTTTTATATGAGCAGAAGATAAATGGAAGGTAAAGTCTTCATAAAGGATAAATATTTCATTAAATTATTTTAGAAACTATATTTTATAAAAAAATTATGTAAAATAACATATAAAAATTATATTATAATCTGTTATTTACATATTAATTATTAAAAATAGTATAAAAATATTATTTTTAAAATTATAAAATATTATCTATATAGTTTTGTATTTTATAAAAATTATATAAAATTTTATTTTCAATAAATAATATGTAGATAAGCATGGATTATAATATAATTTTTATACATCTTCTCCCTGAGAGAATATTTTATAGAATTTTTACAAATGTAAAAGTAAAATAATATATAAGTTAATTTTAAAAAAAATTGAGAAATAATTTAAAGATAAAAAAAATAAACTCTTCATAAATTACAAATTATTATCTTCCAAAATATAATTGTTTTTTTTCTATTATATGATTACATCCCTATAATGTAAAAGCATACATGTAAAAAATATAGACACTGTTGTAAGTAAATTAAAAACTGGGAATTATATTATTGATAATTTTGGTTTTAATAATTGTGCAATTTAATTTAATCTGCGAATCAAATTTATGATTTATTTAAAATGTTTGAAAATTAACTAATATTATGGTAAAAAAAAATTATAATTGTAATACTTAAAAAATTAATGAATAGACAGAAAGACTGCAAGTTTAAAATGTTAAAAGACATCTATCTACTTATGTTTATGAGAGTAAGTATTCTACAGAGAATGTAAAATCTCCTATGTTATATGTTATAAATATATATATATATATATATATATATATATATATATATATATATATATATATAAAGTTATGATATTGAATAAATTTATCTTATTTTCGCTCTTACCAATTAAAAATATAAAAAAGTGTATTTGAAAAATATTCATCAATAATCCAAAACAAAACAGTTCCACAGTTCAAACCACTTAAAAAAATTAAAAAAAATAAGTTAATAATGTATTTGAAAATGTTAATCAATAATCTAAAATAAACACAATTCAAATTAGGTTAAAGATGACGTGACTTATGAGTTCACATGATATCAATAATATCCTGTACATGGTTTTTAGCTGCATTTATGAATAAGGAAAATGATTTTTTTTCCTACTAAATTTTGACAATATTTTTTTATTATTTTAAGTGTCATTTTTTAAGTAATTTTTTTTATTTTTTATTTTTAATATTTAAAAATTACTTAAAAGATGACATTTTATGTTGTAAGAGAAAGTTGTCAAAATATCATTTCTACAAATAAAGTATCCCATCATTTAATTTTGGGAATTTTTATTACAAGAGTTAAGGTGTGCTCCTTTGAGGATATGGAGTTGGGGGAGAATGTGAATATGAGTTTGTGTAAATTTGAGTAGATGAATTTATGTATTTTTTTAGTGGATTTAGAGGATAAAGTGAGTGGATTTGGAGATAAATTTTATGCAAGTTGATGAAATATTTGATTGATGTGATAGATAAAATAAATTTTAAAAATAGATAAAATTAGAAAGTTACCAAAATACTTTTGATGAAAAAAGAGATTGATTTTGTAATTTGATGTTAGAAAAATAATTATAAATAATTAATACGAATTAAAAAATATTAAAATTATATGACATTTTAAAATAAAAGAATTTAAATTTTTATGAATGTAAAAAAAGTTATAAAATTAAATTTTAAAAAAAATTTATATAATTAAATTTTAAACAAAAGTTATACAAAAAAAAACAAAAAAAAAACAGAAAAAAAACAACACACAACACCAGTTACGTAATCGGTGTCACTCTCCTCTTTACAAAATGCACTGGTTACATAACCGGTACCTAGAGATGTCAAAAAGGGTTTTAACCTGTGAGCCAATCCGGTTCACTACAGGTTCGAACCGGGTTGGATCGAGAAAAATTCAACTTTTTTAAAAGGGGGTTGAACTCAACCCGACTCACTTAACCCACAGGTTAAACGAATTCGAGCCAGATTGAGGGTGAGTTGACCCACTTAACCCACCAACATTTTTTTACAGTATTTTTTAATAATTATTTACTATTTCTAATTATATAGGTTCATGATTTCATATTTTTAAATGTTAGGATGATGGATGATGCTCAATAATATTTGAATAGTTTGAATGTTTAATTAATTTGATTGTTAAGTTATATACGTTGATACTTTCATCTTTAACTATAATCTTTATAGTAAATTACTCAAGCAACCGTCCTATAAACAAATTTTTCTAAATTAGTATGACAAAAATGTGTAGTTTTTTTATTTATATTTTATTGAATAGCATGACAGAAAATGTGTAGTATTAGCCATTTTTTCTTGGACTATATAAAAACTTTCTTGAAAACAATTCATCATATATTGATGGTAAGCATGATGAAAACATTAGTTCTTCATTTTATTATGATCGTCATCTCATGGATTGTTTAAAAGATTATTCAAATATTTGAATACTTAAAAATAAATGCATAAATAATTTGTTTATGTGGGTTGGTGAGCCAACCCACTTAACCTACCAACCCGTGGTGGGTTAAGTCGGGTTGCAAAATTTTTGGCTCACCATAAAGTGAGCCAGGTTGGGTTCACTCATTTTCAAGCCGACTCATGGTGACGTATGAGTTGGGTTGGCTCACTTTGACATGTCTACTGGTACCACACACACACACACACAGACACACACAGACATAGACACACACACAAAGACACACACACACAGAGACACACACACACACAGACACACACAGACATAGACACACACAGACACACACACACACACAGAAACAGACACACACACACACACACACACAAACACAGACACACAAACACACACACACACACATAGACACACACACACACATAGACACACACACACACACACACAATGCACCACACTAGTTGTGTAATAAGTGTGCATACCCTATGCACCACAATTCCTCCGCAAGCTTCATCCCCACCATACACCACCATCTCCTTCATCTTCATCCGCCACCACAGTCCACCCCCTCCTTGATCTTCCTCCCCCACCACATCCCAACACCTCCTTCATCTTCGTCCCCGATAACCCATCGCTGCTCTCACCACTCACCATTGCATTCAATTCACACACACCAACTGTTGTTTCCCAAAAGGAAGGGCAATTTCGTAATCTTAAACTAAATATATGCGAATCACCTCACTTTTGGGTGGATGGATTAAATCATCCATCCCCCAAATAGGCTCTCTGCTTTCACTGCAAATTGTAGTAAAAAAACACCCTCATTGCATGAGATCTGCACTCCCAAATTTGCTTGAACAGTGCAAACCATTTAAACGAACACTCCATTACTCTCATTACTAGATACTATTTATAAACATGCAATTATTATATAAAAAAAAATTAATTGCATATAAATTTTTTTTATTGATAATCAAAATTTGTTAGTAATAACAAAATTTCGTCACTAAATTTTTTTTTATTAAATAATTTTGACTATTAATAATTAATGACAATTTTTTGTGATTGATGATATTATTTTTTTTCTTTTTTATTTCTCCTCTTCTTCTTTTCTTATTTTCTCTTTCTCCTCTTTTCCACATCTCCCTCTTCTCTATTATCTTCTCTTTTAATATTGTCAGTGTCACTTCTTTTTTCCTTTGTCAACTCTTCCTCTTTATTTCTCTTCTCACTCATTCCCAATTCAATAATAAAAAATATTTCATCAAATTTAACAAGAAATGTGATATTGATTTTATCGATTAATTTACCGATAAACTTTAACAAATTAATTATTGGTAGAATTTATTATCAACATTATTGGTATAATTTATCGAGAAATTACTAAAATTCATTACCAACATATTCATTACTGACATATATTTATATTGGTAATACAAATTCTAAAATTCATCTATAAAATCCATTTTGCCGACAAGTTTTTCTTTTTTCAAAAGAAAATTATTTGTAATTACAAAATTTCTTATAGTGACTAAAGACCTGTTACTACCATCTTTACTAACCTTGAAACATACACTGTAATATTGAATGAACCCGTCACTTCAACTGTTATCATTGTCTACACATTATAGATGAGATTCATCATTGTTATTGCATTTAGGAAGTGCATTTCACAACAGGAATCTTTCTTTTGACACGTTGTGTTTTTTTCTTTTATTCACTCTTTGAACATCTACCACATTTTCTTGTAATTATCCCAAATTCTACGTAAGGTATGATAGCATTGCATTTTAACTTTTTTCATTCAAATACGTTTAATTTAATTTTTTGGCCAACCTTGACCATCAGAGGTTGTATTATTGAGGTTGAGGGATAAACAACATCCCTTTAATTGGTTTTGTACATTTGAAGTTGTTATCATATTTATTAAACTTCTTAGCACTTCCAAGTAAAAGAACATAAACTTTATCAAAGCAATAATGTTCCTATTTTTGTTTGATTATATACTACTGTTAGGATGTTAAGTGATTTTATAATTAGCTTAAATCGAGGACCACATTTTGCTTGTGTACATAGCAAAATGACACATAATCGATTATGTCTAACCATAAAATCAATTACGTGGCTTAGCATAACCAATAGTGCAAGCAATTATGATTAATTATGTAGTGAGTTCATTTACAATGCTTATGTTCATGATTTAGTATTTTGTAAATTTTATAATATGAGATAGAAATGTTAACCAATGTTAAAGATATATTTGCTACTATTGTGTTGAAACTTACCCATAAACCCGGTTTTGGGTTAAGAGTGGTGTCAGTGTCTTATGTGGTTAGGCTCAGATCTCATTGGTGTTGTATCTCCCCAGTGATACCCCCTCCTTATAATCCTGACAACTTGCACATACCTTTCGTAACAAAAGAAAAGAAAATCACAATTACCTAAAAAAACATGTCATAGACCTATACAAACATTGTTATTTATTCATTAAGGATAAATTATACATTCTAAGTCCTTAGGATACTAACTATACACAACTTGTGTATGAGGATATCTTCATAACGTAGGTCATCAAATATAATATTATCATCAATTTATTATACCATATCATTCAACATATGCAAAAATACAAAAACAACACTAAAATAATTCCATTTTAATAGCTTGCATTCTCTTACATATATACAAGATTTGTTTTTGTTTAGAGTTCCTGTAATAACCCTTTATTTCAGTCTCCTTCTTCCCCTCTTTCCAACACACTAAACACTTCACTTTCTACTTCACCATCATCCCCTACATTGCTACCTTCAAACTTAACCAAATTTCTTCTGCTCCTGAATCAGATGCTGGAGAAGTGACCCCGACAAATCCTCAAGCTACCTCCATCCCTAGCCTTTCTTCCTCCAGGTAAGCTCCAAATTTCGTTTTGAGGTCCAATTCCAGATTTAAACTAGAAATCTGGTTACTATTCTGAGTCTAATCGAGTGTTCCTCACTCATCCATGTCTGAATAATGAAATTGCTAGGTTAAACTAAAGAATTCTGCCCCTCCTCTCTTAGTTGCTCTCACCCAAAGCATTCTCCATTATTTAAGGTAAGGGAAACTGATCTTTCAACTGAATTTGATGTGAATTGTGTTCATGAGTGATGTAATTGCGTGATTGTGTGTTTAATTGGTGTTTGAGACTGCTTGTGTGTGAAATTGGGTGGTGGATGATTCTGAGCGAGCTTAGATGTGAAGAACAGAGAGGATTTCCTGGTAGTTTCGCCCAGGCGAGTCGCTCTCGCCTGCGCGAAAATACCAGAAGATCACCTCTGTCACTGCGTGAAATCTCGCCTAGGCGAGTTGGAGTTGCCTGAGCGAGATAACTTCTTGTCTAGGCGAGCCAGTTTAGCTTGAGCGAGAGTTCGTCCAAGATTTTTAATTTGCCACTGTATGAGGTCTCGCCCAGGCGAGAGCAACTCGCCTAAGCGAGACAACCTCTCTAGCCTAAGCGAGATTCCCTGCAGAAGTTAGTTTTCTCACTTTTTTTGATTTCATGATGCTATATTGATTGCCTTAAGATGATAATGGTCGATCTTGTATGTGATCCTTATGCATGTTAGACTGTGTGATGGGATTGAGTGTGAATTTGATGTGAATGGGAATATGTAGGAGTTAGGATTTCAAGGGAAATCCTAAGGAATATGGTTTTAGTGAATGTAAGGGCATGAGGACTCAGATTGGTGACATCCTGACGCTCCTAGTAACCATTAAGACTCAAGTAGAGTATGATGGATTACGTCGGGGGGAGTAGCAGGAGGTCCTGGTCTATGAATCCGATCCGTCATAGAGGTGATGGGATTTACCTTGAGAGTGGTTGGGTGAATACCCCTTGTGCCTAAAACTCTGCAGAGTTTCGGAACCATCTCAAGTGCAAGTCACCAAGAGCTCCAATGCCACTTACATAATCCGGATATCGAGTCTAGAATGGTGTGTGGTGTTATGGTTGGGCTTAATTGGATGATTTCGATAGATTGTGTAATAAATTATGTTTTCTGCCTTAGTATAAAAATTGCATGATTTGCTCTTTGTTAAAGTTAGCTTACCCTTCTAGTTGTTGTGTGTTCTGTGTGTCTTCCATTTATGCAATGATTGCCCTTATTGAATGGCGTGAGCAGATATAGGTGTAGATGAGGATACACCCCTTCGGGACATGAGATGATTATGTTAGACGCACTAGTAGTAGATGTAGCCTTTTCTTTTGCTTAGCTGATAGGGTATTTTGTAACCCTTTAGTAATGTATGGGCTGTATGTATCGATCAGTGTATATATGGTTATTTTGAGGATGACTGTATTATATTATACTGGCCTACGTCATCATCTACTTCTGAATTATTAAAATTTAAATACTTCATTTAATAGTTTAAAAACTATGAAACGGGATGTTACAGTTCCAAACTAAAAGTAAGGTAATCAAATTGAGACCATTAAAAAAATAAATGTGATCAATATAAATGGTGCATCTAAACATTAGAGGGTAATAATGACCAACAGTAATAAATAAAACTTAAATACAAGATTAAAAAAAAACAATCTTATTTTTTTCATAGAACCAAACATGAGATGATTATCTTAAAGATGTCCATCACATAACTATAATGAAATTGAAAAGAAAAATTCAAGAAAAACAGTGTAATCATATACTTTATTGAACTATATTATTGCTTTTTAGAACTTGTATTTATTTTGTTTTCATCATTACAATATTTATAATTAATTTTCATGTTTTTTTAAATTGTTTGGTGCTATATTAATTAAAAATATGTTTAAATTTAATATGTAAACCCTATTTTAAATATTACAAATTTTTTTAATAATTTTTATCTTTTTAAATTTGCAAATCAAACAGTATATATATATATATATATATATATATATATATATATATATATATATAATTTAAACAATAATCATTATTTGTAATATTATTTCTATTACATAAATTAATTATTTCAAAATTAATATTTTTAAATTTAATTTATACCCATCGTTCTTAAAACATAACTAAAGATAATTTTATATTTCGTTATATTACATAATTAGTTTTAGTTTCTTTCCATCAATTACATTAATCTAATATATTATATACTTATCACTCAATTTTTTTTTTTTAATTTAAATAACTTAGTTTTCTACTTCCTTCCCCTCTCAACCCCACTCTAGTGTCATTAGTGAAGTTGGATAGTGTGTGATTTAATCATCATGCTTACAACATATTTAACACATATTTAAGCAATTGATTTGAAATTATTTGCATTTCTACTTGGTTTAAAGTATTTATGATAATTTATAGGACAAGATTCAAAAGAAAAGAAAAAAAAAAACTTAAGATAGAAAAGAAAGCGGTGGATTTATAGAAATTGTTTGGTAAATTACTGACATACCCTTATATATAATATTTGATTTTTTTAATTTTTTAATTGATAAAAATATATAAAATTTATATTTTTTGTTATTTTAGTTTTATTTTTAATTATTATTTTAAAAATAAATTATTTTATGAATAGTTTATTTTTAATTATTATTCTAAAAATCTTTTTTTCGTATTCATATTTTATTCTTCTAATTTTATATTTAATAATTATTTAAAAATTTAATTATATATATTTTATTAATTTTAACTCAAATTTTACAAAAATTAAAAAAATACAAAAACATAAACATTAAACCATTAAAAATTGTCAGTTATTATTAAAAAAAAATAAATATTAATAATTTTAATGAATACTTTATTTCCACTTTCTCAAGTATTTTTTAACTATAAAAGATTTATATTTTAAAAAATACACTTAAAAAAAAATTTAACCTTACACTAAAAGTAACTTGCGGACTTTTCTTACTTTAATTATATTAAGAATTTATATCCATAACTTTCTATTCAAATTCACCCTCTTCAACCAAGACATCAGTTTGTCATTGTTCTATTACGACAAAACCAGATAAACTAAGTAATCATAGTACTCTAAAATATCAATTATATATATATTAATTAGCATAAATACAAATACTCTAAACTATGTATGTAATTTTTAAATATATAAAATAAAATTTTTATTTATTAAAAATAAAATAAAACATATCTAAAAAATAAAAATAAAAAAATAATTTTATAAAATTATAAAAATAACGATCCATTTTTAAAATTTTAATAAATAATTATATTTTAAAAAATAAAATTAGAATTTTAAAATATAAACAAAATAAAAAATTATCTTTATATAATATATATATATATATATAAATATAAAACTAAAAGAAGTTATGACTTATTTTAAATAATCCTACTGATGTAAACAATATAATTTGTCACAGAAGTAGTGCTCCCTTCTTCTTCTCCAAATCTCTCCCACCACCACTGGTCTTGCACAATCTCCTCAATACCCTTTCTTCTTCGCTGTTCTTCTGCCATGTAAATCACTTTCCTCCTTTCTTCAGTTGTCTTTTTCTTCTTTTTTTTTTTTTTTTTTTTTTTTTTTTTTCTAATCTTTACAATTTGAATCTTTCTGCTCCTCTTGTGTTGATTTTGGTTCTATTGGCTGTTATTCTCCAATTTCGACTGTCTTTTGCTTTACCACTTTGGCACAATTTTTGAACTTTTCCCCTCTCGTTTTCTCTTTTCAATGTTAGCGATGGAATCCATGTCAATTCTGTCAATTCTCAGAGCCGGGTGTAAATTCAAGTACTGAATCCCTGTTTAAACCATTCATTCATTTTGTATTTTCTACCCTACCCAAGTCTGCTACCGCATTGCTTCAACACTAGGGTTTATCATAAAAATTCATTATTTTCTTTAAAATCTGACCCATTTTTATTACAGATTCATGGATGATAGTAACAGATGATTTATTCTCTTTTTTTACCAATAGTTTGCATCTATATAGGTTTTTCTCTATGTTTGTATAACGTATCCATCCAACATATCTTATATTTAAATTCAAGAAAATTGCTGTATCCCTATATTCGTGTCATGTATTATTCTTTCAGACACTGTGGAAGACTAGTTAACCGGGAATAATGTTTACTTCTTATTTTTTCTATACTACTGATACTATTTGGGAGGAGGCCGGAACAACTGTATTTTGTAATGCATTTTAATCTAATACAAAATCCTGCTATAATGACTCAATCTGCTCATCTTCTTGCTTAGCCCATATACATTTTGTCTTAACATATTCCTAATACCTCTGTCTTAACTTTCTCCTAACACAATTAAAAATCCCAGAATCAGTTGAAAAGATTTCTTCTTATACTTTGATGGCCACAGAGTCCTTCATTGTAGTTGTAATATGTCATTCTAAAAGAGAGAAATATATGGTTATTTCTTTTATTGGTTTTACTTTTGGCTTTTGGTATTCAACAATACTTACAGATTAAATTTCCAATGTTTGATAATGTTAATTTGTAAATGCTCTTCAGCACCGACATCTGACTTTATCTCAGCTTGGAGAACGTTGAGCTTTATTAGTGCTTGGCCTTTTTTATTTGTGAATCAAACAACAAAAGCACGTCAGTTAGGACTTCTGATTCTTCATGGCTGATTTTATGACCTCTACTCACCGAGTGAAGTGGATTTTTACCCCTCAACAGCTGGTAATTTTTTCGCTTCTGCCTTTGCTATTCATTTAGAAACAAGATTCACGGTCACATTTGTTACCTCAACGGAGGCTGATATAATTTTTCAGTGGAAGAGGGGGGTTTTAGTGAAAATAGGAAAATATATTTTCTGTGATACTATTATTTGTACAGTTTACTGTTTTCATTTTTCTTAAATCTATTTTGGTTTTAGGTTGAGAAATATAAAGCAGCTAATCAGAGAGCCAAACACATTCTAGAGAAGGTATACAGACTTTTCCCATAAACTAATGCAAGTTTTTAACCAGCAAGATTTAGGACCGTACAACCTTATTGTTGCATATTTTTGTGAACAATGTGGCCTTTTGGGCGCTGCTTTCCCCTTATACCTTGTAGACAGAGGTTGGGCTGGTGGGTTTGGATACACCACCTGACGTTTATTCAAGAAACTCTTGTCACATGGGAGCACATGCCATAAATTTGATGATATAACTTGCTGGAATAAGTTAGTTGAAGAGTTTATTTGTATATGGTACCCCAAGAAATTTATTGAATTAACCTTAAAAGAGCCTATGGGTACCATATTTAAATAAGCTCCAAAAAAATGATTGCTTGACATTTCATGGTATCTTTTGAAAGTTCGTTATTTGGCTGCTGATGACTATTAATTTTTAAACAAGTATGGTGCAACTCTAATGGAAGTAGACGTTGATGGATCATTGTCATATCCTGAACCCCAGATGACTGCAAAAGACAGTGGTAATGTTTTTTCCACAAATTTGGTTCATTTTTCTTTCAATATGTAGACAGTAATTTGTCTTTTAATTTTCTAATTGTTTTCAAAGTATTTCATTACGTTTTGGTTCCCCCTGATTGTTGTGAGAATTTCTATTTTCTACTTTTCACAAGGGTTGTATTTTATGTTAGGTGAGAAGCATTCTCGGACAAAACCTCTTAGTATTGAAGAAGAACAGTGCATACGGGTATTTTATGAAAACAAGCTACAAGAAGTATGTAAGAACTTCCGCTTCCCTCATAAGATCCAGGTATGCAAGCCTGTGCTAACGAATTGATTAGGGAAACACTGTTTTCTATTATAATTTTTTTGATTAGTTTGTAATATACAGGCAACAGCCCTTATCTATTTTAAAAGATTCTATCTACAATGGTCGGTGATGGAACATCAACCAAAACATATTATGTAAGATTTGCTTTCAGTCTTATGAGGACCTCTAATCTAAGGATGAAGGATGCATTGCACTTGTATTTTTGACAATATTAAATCGGAATTTAAATTAATAATTATAGGGAATTTGTTACTTTATTTATTTGTTGATATTGGTAGGATGATTGCACCAGGTGCGCTGCTTTCAGTCTTTTGATTAATATTATTATCCTTTTGATCTAATTCCTTATTTTTTGTGGTTTGGTTTGAGTGATTACCTATTTAGTTGTCATATATTTTTCAAAATCTTTCTTTTTTACTCGTTATCTTCTCATTATATCAGATTGAATTTTTCTCAGGTTGACCTGCATATATGCTGCTTGTAAGATAGAAGAAAATCATGTGTCGGCTGAGGAGCTTGGTAAGGGGATCTCACAGGATCATCAAATGATTCTCAATAATGAGATGATAGTTTATCAGGCATGGATGGCCCCCAAATAATAAAATGTTCTCTTTTTTATTTTTTGTTTTTGTTCATCTATGACATGAAACCCTTGTTTTGCAGAGTTTGGAATTTGATCTAATTGTATATGCACCATATCGGTCGGTTGAAGGTTTTATACTTGATATGGAGGTTAGTCTGGTTGGCATGAGTGGAATTTTTTTAAATGTTAATTTTATCAAATTACTTGTGCATCTCACAGTCAATAAATATGACACTTTCTCTCTTTTTCTGGCTTAGTAATTTCACGACTTGGCTGATATAAACTGTGTTCTTTTTAGTGATATTATTTATGCTAAAAGTTTTATCTATTGGCATAGACAGGAATTTTGCAATGCTGGTGATGATCAGCTTCAAATGCTTAAGGTACTTATATTCATATTGCCCAACGAAATTGGTTGATATCTTCCCGAGCCCATTGTTGTTGTGACTGAGCAAATGGAACTCTTTTTTCTTTTTATTTGTAGGCTGTCTTAACATTTCCTCCCTCCCACCCCAAATTTATGTGACAATTGATGGTTATTGGGGCTGTATGTTACTACCCTTTTCATAAAAATAACTTTTTTTAATTTATCACTACTAAAAGTTTTGCATGCATTTGTTTAAACTTTTCAATATAATTAGAAGCTGAAAAAAAATCTATAATTTGATTGAAATTAGTAGGTATTTTGAATAGCTTCTTAGTAGTAACAGTTTATTTTTAGAAGTGTCTTTTATGATTGTAAACAAACATAATTTTGCTTTTCTAAAAATTCTCTAAAATTTGATCACTATATTTATTATTTTGTACCAGAATCATTTTTTCTGTAACTAAAGCTTATTCTAAAACATAATAAATTTAAATAATTTATGTTGGGAACTGTACAGCTTGCAGTTGAAAATGGTCTCCAACCATTTATTCGGCACTTGAAATATAAATATATTGCTCTATTTTTTAATTGGCATTTTGCAAAATATTGAGGCAATTTCTTTCTGAAAGTTGTGAAGAGGTCCCCATGAGCCATTCTCACATCTGATTCTTTCGTGATGAACTTCCAATATATGTGTAGTGATGGGTTCCTTTATTCCCTTCTCTTATGGAGCAATGTTTTGTAAGCGATGTTTTGTAGATGTTTAACCATTGTTCTTCCCTAGGTATAAAATGTTTTGTACATGTTCACTGGCATTTAATAATTTTTTGTTGATGTTATACAGACTTTGCGAGAGACAGCATGGTTGGAAGTTGATAAAATGATGCTTACAGACGCACCACTTTTATTTCCTCCCGGGCAGGTATTCTAAAAAAAATCTAGCTATTTATCTATCAATAGATGGATAGATAAATAGAGAGTTCCTTCACATATTTTCCTTGCTCTGTCTTGCCTTTATCAGGGATTTAAAATTAAGAATTACATGTTTTATAATTAAAGTCAGTTTATGAGCCAAAATCAAGTAATCATGTCATAAATCACAACCCAGTCCAGTGAATATTAATGAACTAAATTTAAGTAAAGAGCAGTCAACCAGTAATAACTTCAAATGTAAATTGATTAACCATTGTCATTTACTTTAATTTCAGTTGATTGTTTCAAAATTTGAAATATGCTTGCCAGGTTTTCCATATCATAAAAAAAACAGTAACCTAAGCTACACCTCTCAATTACTGATTTGAAGCTAAACATTTTTTGGTCAATCTAGACTCAATGTTCTTCAGCTCTGTTTTAAACCATTTTACATCAAAATCTAAGCTTCCTGTTTGTCTTCTTATGAAGTTGGCCTTGGCTGCTCTGGGCAACTCAAATGCACTGCACAATGTCATTGACTTTGATAGGTACTTATATTTGCTTCACATGCTTATTTCCGATAATCAATTCTGAACCTTCCCCCTGTTCTTTTCCCTTTTTGTTATCTTATCTGTTACAAAATCATGTAACAAAATGGTCTGCCTGAGATGTGTTATTGTAGTATATATATTCATATATTCACTCTATCCCGTACTTAATTGCAGTTATCTTGGGAGCATTTTTTACGGTCAGAATTCCATGCATACAATGGCCGAGCTTGCTGAATCGCTGCATGCAATTGATTCCTGTGTAATTGTTTCTCATTCTGATATTTGTCATTAAACTCAACAACTGATGTCAAATTCCGAATCAATATTCTGTATTGGGCAGGAATTGGGCTTTCCTTTTGTTTTACATGTGGACCATTGTGGTATGCAGGTAAAAAACTACAAAATTCCTTCTGACAAGGAATTGAAGCATATCAACCGAAAACTGAAGTCTTGTTGGGGTCATAGCTCTCATGACGAGTACTTCCTTCAACCTTATATTGAATTACATACCAGTCCTTAAAATCTACTGAAAAGAAGAAACCTGTTGTACTGTATAATTAATAACTTCGTTTTTTTTTACAGGGGCAAGAAGCGGGAGAAGAAATCAAAGCACAAGTCCAAAAGGAGCTCAAATGAGGCACAAAATATGCCATCTCTTGGCTAGCATTATAATAATTTAAAATGGGTTGAAATTTTTAAGTTTCTTTTAAAACTCCTGCTTGCTTATTGGTGAGTCTATTTTTATTGCTTCACTTTATGCCCCTCAATTGACATTTATATTATGTCGTTGACATTTTACTCGGAAATGATCAACAAATATTTCTGTCGAAGTACACATATTTTATTTATGCTAAAAGCTATTAATTATGGTGGCCTATGTCTTGTATCTTTCTTCCATGATTGAAGTACAGTATAGTCTTTATTGTTTACATGTCCCCTCCCCCCAACTCCTCTATTTCTTAACGATGGATGTCGTAGTGTTTGTGAATCAATAATTTGTAACAGTTGTTTTTATTTCATCACAAGTTAAAATTCGTGATTGATTAACCCCGGTTTACATTACACGTTTAGTCCCTCATTCCTACAATTTTGAAAACCCTTGTATCTATTCTCTTGTCTTTAATTTGTTTTAGTTATATAAACTGTCCATTAAATCTGACAATTATATGAATGTTTCTTATTTTCAAATTAAATATGCTTAGTTTTATAGTGAGTTTTGTCTAGTACCTATACAACAGTTTGAGTTACTCTGTCTCTGTGCCTTCAAATTGAAGATAATTTTCCAATTTACACATGACTCCGATTCCGAATTTTTTAGTTTCAAAATTAGTTTCTGGAGTTATTCCATACATTTCAATATCTGTCACATTTATTTATTTTCAAAATAATGTTTTGAAATTAATTTTCCAAAAGGAATATTTTTGAAAACAAAAGAAAAAACAAGGAAAAGGGGTATAGAGAAAAAAAGGAGATTGAAAATAAAATAGCCTACTCCAATTATAGTCTTTTATACACCAGCTTAATTTATTTCATCACCCCCTACTTTCTTCATGTGCATTAATTATTTTGAATTGTGTGCTTTGAAAATATATTTTTAACTGCATAGTTTAAAATTTAAAAATGTATTTTAAATTTTATAATTGAGAAATGAAAAATGCATTTCAAATTTATATAATTCAAAATTCAAAAATACATCTTAAAGTACAATTTAAAAATGTATTTTAAATTATACAATTTAAAATATAAAAATACATTTTTGATTTGGAATACATTTTCAGAATATACAGTTTGCAATCTAGAAATGTAATCTGAATTTTAAAATAAAAAAATTAGAATATATTTTTAAATTCAAAAATACATTTTGAATTATGCAATTTGAAAATCTGTTATACTCTTTCAGATTTAGATATTTAAGATTATATAATCTAAAATAAATTTTCGGAATTATAAATATATTTTAGATTATACAATAAAAAATATATTTTCAAAAACTTTTAACGCCTATGAAGAAAACCCACATGATAGGAGCGGTATCTAGGAAGCGAAGCCCACATGTCCATTGGCCCAATCTAACATAATCAGAATGGATGCTTCTCTCTTGAAGGCTCCGAAGGGGAAGCCTTCAAAATCATAATGGCGTGCTTAGCCTCCTCCACCTTCACCCTTCCTTCCTGCGCTTCACCACTCAACAAGGCAATTCTTCACCTTTTTCTCTTTCCCCATAACATAAAATAACCAAGTTTTCTCAAATTTCGTTAAAGTATCTTTTGCTAAAACCCATTTTCATTCCACAATGTACCCAAGCATACACTGTCGTTCGTATCTTCTAATTTAACTTTTCGTGATTCTTTTCCTTTTCATTTCGGTGTACTGATGCTAATTAAATCTCAAAATTCATCAACAGTTCAGTTTCTAATTCTTATGATATTGTGTAAAATTCATAACTCTATGCTTCTCAACTCGCTTTGTTTCTGTGATCCTGTTTTTTCTAATTTTATACTGCAACGAAGTTTATCTTCTCTCTTTGTATATTGACGTTGAATGAAATGTGGTTACTTCTGATGATTTACTATCAGGGTGTGCACCAACATCAACTAAATTTTGCTCTGGATAGACTTCTAAGCAAAGCAACAATTCGTACAGGTATTTTTTTTCAGCCTCTCACTTAATAACCGTGTGCTTCTCCGTTAATAGCTTCATCGATAGAACTGTTCACTATGTTTTATTTCATAATGTTTGATAACTTTGGTAGTTTGATTTTAATTCTTTACACACTAGAGTTTGGGGATGGGGTCTTCCTTCTAAGCTGTGTAACTCCAGTATTCTCACGGTCGCTTAGTAGTTATTTATTACCTTTAACTCACTGCCAGGATCTTTCAGTATTGTCAGGATGTGAAACTGTAATGTTTCATTGTTAATTATTTAATATGTCTGCTTGCTTTAAACTTGTAAAGTATGTAATCTTTTTGTTGAGTCATGCTGGCTTATTGGAAATGAATATTCGGTTTTGGGGTGGAATTGCTACAGCCATTTTATGGTTAGGTAGGATTAGAGTTTTGAATCTACATCTTAGTCGCTACTTTTAGTTGTGAACCGTGTCTGAAGGTATTATAAATTTCCAGTTTGTGGAGGTAGATCATCAGTGAGGAAGAAGATTTATAAAATAAGAGGGTAAAAAGAAAAGCCAAATTTTGTGAATTAAAAGGGGACCTTTCTCATTCTGCCATTCTTCCTCACTCTTAAAAGACGAAGTAAAGGACAAGCAGACATCTTGGTTTTTGAAACCGGCGTATTATATATACATGGTTTAGCTTTACTTAGATCCTGCAAAATTTAGATATACTTATATTCTGTGAAACATACAATATTGAAGTTTTCTAAGCATCATTCCGGTACATAATTTTGTCTTTTTTTTTTTAATTGTATAGTAAAAGTGCTCATGTCTTTGCTTCCTTGGACAGGAATTTATTTCAGATTTCATAGTTATCATGGGTCCATTCTTGGAGGGGTTAGTTTGCTCTTCTAGGTCTATTTTATCCTCTGCCACCGCCATCAAGTAGGATTTTATTGCTTATCAGAAACGTCATGCTGTGATGAATATGAGAAATTACAAAGCAAAATTGGAATCTGAATAGTTTTATGATGTTGGGCAAATGTTAACCACACTACATACACCCACATAACCACGGGTGTTTATCACACATACCTGTGATAGCTTCAACTTCAACTTAGAATACAAACATAGCCAACTTTTGGAAGTTATAAGATAATTGTTTTGGGAGTGTTTTTCATAATTTTATCATGTTTGTGTTCTCAAATATTCATTTTAATCTGACAGTATATACTATATTTGCAGATCAGAAAACTGTTGGATCTAGCAGTTTGAATAAACTTACACTATCCTTGAAAGGACGCTGTCTTCGCTGTTTGAGGTCATGCACGAGATTTCTACATGAAACTAATTCATATAATTTGGATGTAGGTTATTGTACTGAAATAGTTATATCTGGATATTGGGTGGGACCTGATGCTGATGATGGGTGGGGACTTGTGGAAGCTGTAATTAATCAAATGAATTGATCCATTTTTTTTACTTCTTTTAGATAAGGGTTGATTTTTCTTCATTTTTATCAAATATGTTAGTGGCTGTTCGGCTCTTGGTAAGCTGAGTACAGGCTCCGTAAACTAACCAATGATTTGGGAAATTCAGAGTATCATGTATAAAAGAATACTGAAGGGATAATATCTAATTATTGATGCAGTCAATGAAAGCTTGATAGATAGGTTTCAGTGTGCATGTTTTGTTAATTACTTCACGTTTCTTTTTCGAAGCTGTAGTTGACTGAGATTGAACTTGAAAGGCTGCTGAAGTTGTCTGAAGTTAAATCTGGTATCATTATTTACTCTCAGTGAATTTGAATTGGTCTGAATTATCGTAATAGTCTCAAACCTAACTGTGTGAATTTGAATTGGTCTGAATTTTAACGAAGCAATTATTTTTTTTAAGAATTTAGTTTCTTTATAATAAAATGCTTTATTTTGATAAACATTTTTTTTAGTGTGTTTAGATGACGCAAATAAAGAGAATAATTCATTTATTTAAATAATTTAAAATTCTTTCAAAAAAAATACATATTTGGATTAGGAAATTAAAAATGACATGTTTAGATTAGAAAATTAAAAGAGAATTAAAATTGAGGAATTTTAAAAAAGTATTTCAAATAACTAAAATAATATAATTTGAAATTCACTCAAAAAAAAGAAAGAAATTGAAATTATCCAAGTTGTGAAATTGCTTATTGGTTAGGACATAAAAGGTTCACAGGTCCAAAAAGTCGAGTTGCATATCAAAATGGGAGCCGGGTCAAGATAGACCGAAGGTCAATTTAGGTTGACATCATGTTTTCTTCTATCTAAATTGTCTACTCATCAAATATAATTTTCCATCAACCTAAATAATGGTTCTTATACATCATGCATAGTCGTTTCCTAATTTTTCATCAACATTGTAAGGCCCATCAATTTTCTTTATTATTATTCTGTCCTAAATCTAAGGGCTTGCCCCAAATCTTTTGGACCTAAAGGTTGGTCCATGAGGTGCCAAGACCCCTAAAGCAGTCAAGAGTCTCATTCTGCACTCACTTTGTCAAAAACAATGTTTGACTCCTTTTCCTTTTCCAAAACAGAAGCTCTACTAGGGTTTAGAGTTTCGTCATCTTCAAGCTAGCTCAAACCAGTTTTCTACTCCATGTAAGTCAGTTTTCAGTTATGCTAAGGGAAGCTAGAGTCCTTTCTGTTTTTAAGTTTTAATGTCTATTATTGGTTTTTCCACTCTATTTCGTGTTTGTGGTGATTAAATGATGTTTGGAATAAGATGAATGTGTGATGTGTGTTTGTTCTGGATGAATCTGTATGTTGACCTGCGTGAACAGTTGAGGGTGCTGGTTTTCTCGCCCAAGTGAGTGTGTGCCGCCTAGGCGTGATTAGCAGCAACTCGCCCAGGTTGGTTGCGCGAGCTGTCGCTCAAGCGACGAGCTCCTGTTTTGAGCGAGAGTCTATCTCGTTCAGGCGATGAGGCCTCGCCTAAGCGAGAGAACGCTGTTTCCCACTTTTCGAGCTTTTGCCTAGGTGAAAGGAGCTCGCCTGAGCGAGAAACCCTCTCGCCTGAGCGAGACCTTTCTGCCTGAGCGAGGGGCTGGGCGAGAATGCATTCTGGTTTTGTTTTTACTCTATTCTTGAATGTTTGGCACATGTTTGAATGATTCACTGTGTTAAAGCATGAGATGGGTGAATATGTATGAGTAAAAATGGATTATGGATTGTGAGTGATGAATTTGGCATGATCTTGGTATGTGAAGAGTATGGAATGGTTGATTTTCAAAGTGACATGGAATTGGCATGAGTATGAAAGTTATATTGATAAATGGAACATGTTGGTATGGTTAGGACGTAATTCCACGATAATTTTGTGGTGGTGCCTCATTGGGTTAGGACGTAATTCCATAAATCTCTAGGTGAGATCTTATGGTGGTGCCTCAGTTGGTCGGGACGTAATTCTATGACCCCTGTTAGTGAGAGTTCATGGTGGTACCCCATTTATATAATTTAGTAAGGATTCAAGGTAAGGTTGCATCCTGACACTTTAAAGAGTTAGTTAGTCTCACATAGAGCGTACTGACTCTAGTGGTGAGAGTAGCAGGAGCCCTGGAACCCATTAAGGACTAACCTTGTGTGTTGGGATGAGACATTTTAACAATTTAGCTCGATAGAGCAGGGATTCCACCACAAGTGCAAGCATCCGCTTAATCCGACTAATTATATATATCCGGATGAGTCGTGTCTCGAGTCTTAGTGTATTGTGTGCAAGTCATAACATGATTGGGTGATATTTGCATTTTGGTTTATGGATATCTATATATATATATA
>Ga0214542_1006518_pt1 | contig 21217 bp, 9 predicted proteins | sample CNSS1metaG_FD_160096 | JGI IMG/M metagenome (GOLD analysis project Ga0214542, IMG submission 160096) | Root nodule microbial communities from cowpea collected in UCLA plant growth center, Los Angeles, California, USA - CNSS1 | ecosystem: Host-associated > Plants > Roots > Nodule | place: USA...
TTTTCACATTGGTGAGGGCATTCTCTTTTGCTTTTGGTGGATTACAAGCTGCAACTAAGGTACACAATAAATTGCTCAACAAGCTTATGAATGCGCCTGTCCAATTCTTTGATCAGACCCCTGGTGGGAGAATACTGAACAGGTTAGAATAAGATGTCTTCAGGGAATAATAGCAGATAATGATAATATGAATTTTGTGTTTCACGATTTCTTATGTTTTGTGTAGGTTATCTTCAGATCTTTATACCATTGATGATTCACTTCCATTCATTCTAAACATTCTCCTAGCGAATTTCGTAGGCCTGTTGGGTATTACAATAATTTTGTGTTACGTACAGGTGCAATGATTTTCTTAGTTTGTCATATGTATTATGGAACTACCAAGATTTGTCTTAATGTTCCCCATGATCTATTTTTATCTTTCGATTTTCTGTAGGTCTTCTTCTTACTCTTGCTATTGCCATTTTGGTATATCTACAGTAGACTTCAGGTATTATTTTTCTTATTGATACTTTTATATTTAACCACACTCCTTGTTTTTTAGACTGTAAGTTCCTAAATCTATTAGGATTATTTGTTATTAAATTGTACGAATTTGGAAACCCTCATAATTATGGAGTACAAAATAAGGCTTTTATAAAACTACAAATAAATTATTCAGTGTTTCTTCGGTCTCAAACGATTAAAACCATAATCACTTCTTTGACTTGGTATAATAGACAACAATCAACTGATCTATGCAGTGGCTTCAGTTCTTCTACAGGTCAACATCGAGAGAATTACGACGACTGGATAGTGTTTCACGTTCTCCAATATACTCATCATTCACTGAAACACTTGATGGATCATCAACTATTAGGGCGTTTAAATCTGAGGTAAATATAAGTCATTTTAAAGTAATGATAATAAAAAGAACTTTGTATCATGTTGAAGAACTTTACTCAACAAGGGTACTTAAGATATATCATGCATATCAATAAGATTTGAGGACGAGAAGATAACTATTTGTTTTAAAATCTTTTACTTGTCACATCCATTCATAATATAAAAATTTTGTTTATGGAGTGACCCTACTGCTACTGACTATTGTAGTTTTTAGTGTTTCCAAAAAACCTCGTTTACCATGTGAAATTTCTTGCCAAGAAATATGTATGCTATTAAGTAAAGATTTAGACGTGGCTGGAAACTATTGTTTGATCTATGTATTATAATAACTACCTTAACAAAATTAAGAAGAGTACATGCTCTATCTTCCTAAAGAAAGCAATCATAAAGATGAACCTGCAGCACGCGTATCCGCCTATCAAGATCTGTTACTATCAGAGGAAAAGATTGCAAGATATCGATTAGTGTTTTTAAACAACTACTTTAAAGCATAGTTATTTTCAAGGTTACTTGGAAATAGGCAGCACTGTCAACTGAACTTTCTGAAGTGCTGGCTATTTGTTTGGTTTTTTTATCTGGTTATGGTGCCTTTACCGATACCTTTTTGTTGAAAATTTTACAATGACTAGAGATATAACTAAATTATAATATATAAGTGGGTGTCCATTCCACATTGTAAGCTGGTTTTATGGAGTTATATTAACCTAAATACATTTTCTTGACTTTTACTGCACTTTAAAGCTTTTTTTTTTTCTACATGCATTAGTTGCTTGTCATATGTACTGGAAAAATTTATACTATGTGAGTTGGTGTAACTAATTAACTATGTTACAATGTTCATTTTTACCAGGACTTTTTCTTTACCAAATTCACTGAACATGTAACCTTGTATCAGAAGACTTCCTACACAGAGATAGTAGCAAGTTTGTGGCTTTCCTTGCGTCTTCAGGTATGTCCTTTGAGCCAAGTATATTTATTAACATTTCAAGATGAGAAAATACAGCAATTCACCTAAAACATGTTAAACTTTATATGATTTATACGTGCAACAATACAGTACATCCAAAGGTTAAATATGAATTTGTATTGAATCTGGATTATTGGTTGTTGCTAATAATTATTTTCTTCCAGTTATTAGGTGCATTTATCATCTCTTTCATAGCTGTGATGGCTGTTATTGGATCTCGTGGCAGTCTGCCCATCAACTTTGGTACCCCAGGACTGGTTTGTTTGCTATCCTTTAATCTTTAATTAAATCTCTGATTTGATCAACCAATTTATATCAAAACTGAACATGTAACTTTTTTTTTAAAAGGTAGGATTGGCCCTCTCATATGCAGCTCCAATTGTGTCCTTATTGGGAAGTTTTTTGTCAAGCTTCACTGAAACAGAAAAGGAGATGGTTTCAGTTGAAAGAACTCTTCAAGTATGAATAAGAGACTTATTTCCCTTAATTGAAACATGTTTTGACATATATACGCTGACGCCTAATATCCGTTTAATGTTTTTTAGTACATGGACATTCCTCAAGAAGAACAAACCGGAGGCCTATACTTGAATCCAGATTGGCCAAATCAAGGATTTATCGAATTTGATTGTGTTACTTTGAAATATATGCCATCTTTGCCAGCTGCACTCTGCAATCTTAGTTTTAGAATTGCTGGAGGAACCCAAGTCAGTGAACTACTTTTGAATTTGTATTGAAGTTTTCTTAGGTTCACACCCATTAGGTTTAATACTAATTACACAACATGTAATTCAGGTTGGAATAATTGGAAGAACAGGTGCTGGAAAGTCCAGTGTGTTAAATGCTCTTTTCCGTCTTACTCCAATATGTACAGGCTCCATCTCAATTGATGGCGTGGATATTAAAAATATTTCTGTCAGAGAACTACGTACACATTTGGCCATTGTCCCTCAGAGTCCATTTTTGTTCGAAGGATCATTAAGGTACTTTATTTGGACTTTTCTACTTAATACTTCTGAGGCAAACTCTGATTTAGCTCCTTCTCAATGATAATGTTCTTACATTCTTTTCAAGAAGAAACTGTATTAGCTTTTGTTCTGACTGCACCTACATTTCATCAATACTTATGCCCTGCATTCTCAATGTTCTAGGGATAACCTAGATCCTTTCAAAATGAATGATGACTTAAAAATTTTGAATGCATTGGAAAAGTGCCATGTGAAAGACGAAGTAGAAGCAGCTGGAGGGCTGGACCTTCTTGTAAAGGAAGGAGGGACGTCATTTTCAGTTGGCCAGCGGCAACTTCTTTGCCTTGCCCGTGCACTTTTGAAATCTTCCAAGGTAAGAATGATTATTTGAGGATTTTTTGTCTTGTCTTATTAAGGTTTCTTGAATAGATATTTCACAGAACAAAAGCTTCCAGATATTGTTATCTCAACAAAATATCGTACACTACTCCCAGATCTGATCATTAGGTAACTGAGAGGTTCCTTTTGTCCTCTTAGGTTCTCTGTTTGGATGAATGCACAGCCAATGTAGACCTTCAAACTGCTTCACTGCTGCAAACTACCATATCCGGTGAATGCAAAGGAATGACAGTTCTCACAATTGCTCACCGGATTTCAACTGTTATAAACATGGACAACATTCTGATTCTTGACCATGGGAAACTGGTATGCTTTATTTTCTTAAACTTTTCACTTGTCCGAGTTGGAACTAGCTCAAGGTCATTCTTTGTTGTCAGCTTCATTTAACTATTGCCAACTGAAAATTAAATGGACCTTTGTGAGTATTTTGACTGAATATTCCAAGAATTTCGTGTAAGTTGCTGTTAAAAAAGAATCAGGCAACATGAAATAACATGACCTTTCCTCTCGTTGGCGCAGGCTGAACAGGGTAACCCACAGGTTCTTCTGAAAGATGAGACCTCCATATTTTCTAGTTTTGTTGGAGCTTCAGCAATGTAGCCATGGAATTGTGGAGGCCATTTTTTAACATGACACATCAGTAGATGATTCTCTACAGTAAGAGTTTTATTAGGCGTTTCCGATCTTTCTGTGATGATCTGCCTGCTTTGATATACTAAATCCAAACTTTCTTCTATGTTGTCAGCTAACGCCGGACAAGTTTTGCCTGGATCCATGCAACTGCAAAACATGGTTGCCCTTTCATCCAAATTAGGGATTTTCTTATCCATGTTAGTACAACTACTTTTAGCTAACAGAGCTAACAGGTGACAGACATGAGAACTTTCAATCCTTTATTTCATTGCTAATACTACCTGCTTCTTTTCCAATTTATAAAACACAAATAACTAATTTACTAAGACCAATAAGTATAGAGTTTTTTTTTTTTAATTATAACAAATTATACTTTCATTCCCAATTATCCTTGCATTAATGTCTCAGAAATATATTTCTTAATAAATATAGGGCACTTAAATAATTTAACAAGGACTTAGTTCGAAAATAGGTTAATGTTTTTTTGTATAAATCAAATTAAATTATTATTTTTCTTATAAATGGGATTAGATGTGATATTACATAGAATGTATGACTACATAACCTTGTGTGGAGATCGTTTAATCGTGGCATTTTATTATGAATTATTATTTCCTTGATTCAAAAATTGATGACATGATTTATTTTTAATAGAATGGTACGATCTCATTAAATTAAATGGTTACACATACCATTGAATATAGTTTTAGATTTAGTCTAAGACCTATTCTTATTGGTCATTTATTGAAGCCATTAATTTTGTACTATATTTACTTCATAATGAGTTCTAAAATAATTCATTTCGCTGATATTAAATTAAATGGTTACACATACCGTCGAATATAGTTTTAGATTTAGTCTAAGACCTATTCTTATTGGTCATTTATTGAAGTCATTAATTTTGTACTATATTTACTTCATAATGAGTTCTAAAATAATTCATTTCGCTGATATTGATCAAATTCAATTCTAATAAAGTATGTTAATTTAGTAAATTCAATTTTAATAAATAATGTGATAGACAAAAGTTATTTTAATAAATAAAATAATTAAATTACAATTTTATTCTCTGATTAAAATTAATTAATAATAATAAAATTATTATTATCAATATTATCGTTATTATTATCATAGTGAAAATTTTACCATATAGTTAAAATTCAAATAAAAGTGAAAAAATTTAATTAAAAGTAAAATATATTATAAATTTGTGTAAAATTCGGTCATTCTTTAAATCCGTCAAGTCAATGCAAATTAATGGAAGAGGGTTTCTCTCTACACCTCCAAAGAATTCTGTTGTTACACCTCCAAAAGAATTTAAATTTCTTATAATACTTCTCTGAATCTTTTGACTATTTAGTGGTAAAAGTTAAAAAAAAAATTCTCGGTAAAATCCTTAACTGGTACATCTATAAAATCAAACACACTATTATAAATTATTATTATTATTATTATTGAAAACTCTTTTTTTTTTCCTTTGAGTAAAGGTGGGGTATTCACATCATAGATTATGTTTCATATTTCGTATATACAAGTAATAATAGAATACAAACTTAATATGCCAGTATTAATATCGCATTATATAATAATGAAAAAGATACAATGAATAATGATTTTTTTTATAAATGCTGAATTTTTAAGTAAATTTATTTTAAAAATAATAAAAATCATTAAATTATTTTATTTTAATTCTAAATTTAAACTTGTTATGTTTAGAAAATATTATCTTATTTGATTGGAACCTAGAGTCAAACATTGTGATGTATTTATCTTTTGGGTGTATATTTTTAGTGTTAAAATGCCACTCTTAATTTTAGTAATATTATTTTAGTTTAAATATATTTTTAGTTTGTGCACACTCCTATAAAAAACTCCTTGGAGACTCATCTGCGCATCGCTTCAACCGTTTTAAATCACTTCATCTCCCTTCACCTCGTGTCTCTCTGCTCTCGATTATTCCGATTCCGACGACTTTAACCCTCGTCGTCGACTTAGAGATCGCAGTCCCAACGCCGCTCTAACGCTCGCATCAGACTCTAATACTATCTTTCGGAACGGGTTAGTCTCTTCTCGCTTCCTGTGTGGTTCTCTACCTTAATGTGTTCCAGGTCCAGGTGTGTAATCTTCGTTTTCTAATCTTCTTCTCATTAATCAATGTATACTATGAGTGTGCTTTTCGCGTAAATATCGGATTAAAGATTATGCTGTGAGATTAGGTTTTGGTTTAAGATTTGGAGTTTTCTTATATATTGCACGTCTCAGTAGAATGTTTCCCAACTCCTCCACTTGAATTCTTATTTAATGCAACGAATAAATTATGGCCGGGAAGAGTTAAATGTGATGCGGCCAAAGTTTCAAATAAATGTGCTTTAATACCTTGCCTTCTATGGCGTAAATGGAATAACAGAAACGCTGCCGTGTTTCAAAAACAATCAATTCATCACTCTGTAATAAAAGAACATGCTTGTCCTTTCCATAAAACTTCACTCTCAGCCCAAACCGTTGAGAATTGGTGAGTAGTTCATATTTTCTGGTGTGTGTGTTTTGTTGTGATCTGCTTAGCATTAAAAATAGATTGACGATGGTATATTAAAATTCTTTTTAATATATTTTAAAACTTTAAGATCTTTAAAAGTAATATTAAAAAAACAGCAGAAAATACAAATAGGTTAAATTGGTTGGTGGGGGTGAACTGCATTTATTACAGAAATGGATAAATCATGTTTTATGTGCATGCCTTCATTCAAGAAAAGTCATATTTATTAAATATGATTTCAAGTTGCGCTAGAAATTAATAATAAAAGTTATGGAAGCATAACTAGATTTTGGTGGAAAATTGTTAATCCATGAAGTAGTCTTTAATTAGTGTAATAATACGATAATTGGGTGAAATAGTATTCGAGAAAGAGGAATTCTTTGTTTTTATTATAAAGGAGAAGTCGTCTGCATAAATCATGACTTTCCCTTGTTTGAATTTTTTTTTTTTTTTTGAATTTCAAAATTTAATATATATATATATATATATATATATATATATATATATTTTGTATAAGAAAATAAAATTTTAAAAATTGGCTGGAAAAAATATGAAACAAAATCATGTAATAAATTATTTAATAACTAGTTTAATTTATCTAACAATATTTGTAACATTTTTTTATTTATGTGAACAACTATTTAATATTAAACTATTCATTAATATATGTTAATAAAAGAAATTAAATAAAAAAATACACTGATTTGTTTAATAGTGTTAAATTAAATAAAGTAATACATTTTTATTAATTTGTGTAACAATTTATGTCACAGTGTATTCAGTACATAATTTATTTATTAAACAATTTTTTAATCAATTATTTAACAAACTATTTAATAAGTAATTTATTAAAATAGTATATTATGTTATTTCGTTGAAGATATTTGATAATCCATTACATATGTCTATATTCCTTTATTTAAGATCGTGACATTAAATTTACTATGTTTTAATAGTTTGGTTTGTATATGTATATTTTGGTTTTAATTTATTTTTTTTAAGTGTCTTTATTTTGTTGTGTAAAAAATATGAGTAACTAAAAGAAATAAGATTGTTGAATTAAATGAAAAATTTAAATGAAAAGTAAATTTGTACAATGGCTTTGTTTTTACAAGGGAATGCTAAACAAATTATCTATGAGACGTGTTATATGGTCTTCTTTTCTTGTCTTCTTGGTTGTCTTGGTGAATCATGTTCGGGTAGATATATTAGAAGGAAGTGTAAGTGAATTATCATCATCGTTGATTTTTTCTTAGTTATCCTCGGTTGGATTATTAGACGCGTGCGAATACATTGTGGGTACATAAATTTGTCTTGGAATAATTTATAATTTATTTTATCGTTATTCCGTAACTCGCGGAATTAATTTTTTCCTCTTCTTATAATTCTGTTACTTTTAAATTTTCTAATTTAATTAACTTTTGAACAGTGCTAGGTAACATACGAACTAAGATCATGAAAAGTGACAATAGTCAAGAAATCTTCCCATTTTCGTCTCTTTGGATTTCTATTGTTTATAATTTTGTTTCTTTGTCCGATCTATTTAACTTTTTTTCAGTATTCTTTATATCAGCAACTAAAAAAAACTTTAAAAGGTATGCAATCTTTTCTACTTCATTTTATTTATAAATTTGTTACTTTAAATAATTTGCAATTTACTTATAATTTTGTAACTCGAAGAATTTGTATTATTTGCCGATAATTTTGTCGCTTCAAAGAATTTGTAATTTATTTACATTTTCTCTTTTTTTTACTCCATTTCATCTATAAGTTCTAACAAGTCTTTTTTTAAGTCAATATTTCCTATACGTGCAAAGTATATAACATTAGGCAAAAAGTGACTACTACAACATTATATCATTTTATACATGAACAGATAAATATTAAAATCCGTAGTTAATAATATATTAAATAATGTAAGATGAGTTGGAAATAGAAAATAATTAGTGGTAAGGCTTTGTTAGGAGACAAGGACGTGAATTGCGTTTTGTTTGTTTGATTTATTGAGTGATTATGATATGACAGGCCGGTGGAGTTAGTGTGCACACACTCACTCACTTGGTGGACCTAACACCCCGTGTGTCATGCCAAGTTGCGCACAAAGTCACAATGCCCATCATTTTTTTTTTTTTATATTTCTAATTTACACAACCACCACCCCAAATAAACCATTAATTAACAATTCTTTAATTAATATATCCAAATATACATTCAAGCTTTTGCCTCCACCATTTATTATTCAACTTCCTATATTAATTAGTGTCTATACCTTTTTAAGGGTCTTTACATGCACGATCTTTAAAAATCTTCGTATATTATTTTCAATCATTATTTACCACTAAAATTATTTATAATATCAAAAATATTAAAAAATGAATTTTAAATTTTATATATCTTGAACATGAAATTAAAAATTAAAAGATAGTTCAATAGTACTATCATGATAAAAGATAGAACAATAAATTAAATAAACAAATTCTTTTGTTACAATAGATTTTAATCATGATTATGGTACTACGTTAAGAAATGAACTTAAAATCTAACTTGATCTTATAAAATTAACTTTGTACATATTTATATGATGTAAACTTGTCTTATTTATAATTGACATGAAATCTTTAATACAAATTTTTGATTAATTTTTTCCTTTCTTCTCAATGAATATTCAAAATAAAGTTGTTCCACTCTATCCAATCATCTTTAAAATATATTTTAAAGTTTTTTTTCTAAAGATAAAATTTTAATAAAAATTATGTTTTAAAATAAACAATATTTCCAATATGATTGGGTTATAATAATTGATCGGATTATGTTATCTATATGACTAGATGTTGGAATTTAAAAAACACAATGAGTAAACAACACCAAAAATTTCAGTAATGGTGACAATATAAGTTGGTAATTTATGTATTTGAATAATTTAAAATTCTTTTAAAAAAATTTTGGCATGTTTGAATGAGAAAATTAAAAAAAATTTGAAATAAAAAATTTTAAAATAATATTTTAAATAATTAAAATATTATATTTTGAAATGCACTCAAACAAAGAAAATTGAAAATTTTCAAAAATTGAATTGTGTGAACCAAAAATTAAGACGAATTAATTCCATTAAATTCACGAATTAATTCCATTAAATTTCGGAACAAATCGACTCAGATAAAAGAATTAAAAAATAAAATATTTCAATTATTTAATCAAATCTAATTATTTAATAAATAAAAAATTCAAAATTACTATATATTTTAATTTATTGGAATTATTAAAATCTCTTCCGCGTACAAGTAAAAGAAATTCAACTTTCATACCTATCTTTTGTATACTCAATAATATAATAATATAATTAAAAAACAATAAAAAAATGGGAGGAGAGGAGACATTGAGTTGGATATGGCTTAATAGGACACTCCTATTAACCACTTTTAACCATTTTCTTCACCTTCACCAACTGCCTCTCTCATTTATTTATTATGCGCATAGTGAAGAAAAAGTGATACATAGCGAACACAACACAAAAAAACAGATGAAGAGTTAAAAGAGAGATTGATGGTGGGTATTGCTCCGAAGTAGAGCTAAGTAGCTACAACAAAAATTCATAATTCCTTACTCTCGCCGCCATGGCTGGTCTTCAAAGATCTGCAGTGTCCTTCAGGAGGCAGGGTTCTTCTGGCTTTGTTTGGGACGATAGGTTCTTATCAGAGGAATTGAACAAAGTCAACAACCAACACCAAAACAACGACGACAACAACGACACCGATGAGATTAAAGACCTTCAACTTCAACCAGCGCCGCCCCTCCAGAGAACCCGCTCCAACGGCGGAACGCGCGCCTACCGCACCGGAAAAGTCTCGCCGGCGATCGAGCCTCCGTCTCCCAGACTCTCTGCATGCGGCTTCTGCGCCGCGTTTGGAAAAGCACCGCCACGGGACCACAACAAGGCGCAGCGGACTAAACCCGCCAAGCATCGAACGAGGTAGACGACGGTGGTTTCAGGCGACGGAGAGAGAATATTCCGGCCAGGTTTCTACTCTTTTGGTTTTATGATGTAATGTCTTTTACTTTTAGGTTTGTAGGGTAGGGCCGGTTGAGTTGAATTGATGTTAAATTAAGAACATAATCATGAGTCATCACTTCTCTGTTACTTCTTCTCTCTTCATTTCACTCTATACTATGTTCAGATTTATTATTAGTTTGTTTTTTCATCATTGAAATTGTCTTCCACTAATTTTATATTTTAACTATTTTTTTTTATTTTTTTAATTTATTATTTCAATTAGATAATTTATTTTAATATTTTTTGAATAATGTGATGATTTAATAGTGATTAAAATAATAAATTAAAATGGGTAAAAAAATAGATTAACATTTTTATTGGGTCGAATAGTGATATAATCTTTATATGGGAATGCGTATTGATTGTGATTAAGTTATCTTTATACAAAGCAAATCTCAAAAACGGGATATTTTAATGATTATGTTAGCTATGACAGCAAATTGCAAACTACAGGATAATGAGGAAACAAATACGACAAATATATCAATTTATATTTTGTAGTATTTAATATTTTATTTATTTATTTTTGTGATTTCAATATTTTTTATTTAATGTGGTCTTTAAATTTTAAAAAAATGATTTTTTATGTTAGGTCAACATTAATATCGCTCCTCTTATTTTATCTTTGAGATTTAATAATAAACGGGTAAAGAGAATGCGTAAAAAGAATGGCTAATTGTATTTATAAACTTTAATTCATCATCTCTAAACAACTTTAATTAATAACAAAAACCACGTTAAATAAAAAAGTATTAAATCATTACTATAAATATAAAATATTAGATTGTTTTATTGCCGTATATGAAATATTATCAGTTTCAAAATCTGCTCATGTAAAATTTTGTTCTTCAACTATCTTTCAAAGAATTAGAAAAAAACAAAAGATATTCAAATTTTCTTGATCTCAACACCTAAATAATATAAACCTACTAAATATTTTGAAACAAAATTAATGTTAATCATAGATTGACAAATCATTACAGTACTTTAACTTTTAAGTAGTTGTTGTCCTGCTCTGTTTTTTTTTTTCTTTCCTAGTAAAGTAATGATATCTAATTGAGTAATCGTACGAGGAATTTTTGTGTTTATATTAATATAGAATGTTGTTTTATATATTAAATAACTTTAGATATAGTTATACAAAGTTTGCTAAGAATTTTAAACGAGGGAATTGAGTTCTAACTCAATTTTCCTGTAAATTAATTCTATCTATCCTTATAAATACAAGAATTGAGTTTTTAACAACATAATTTTTCTGCAATTTATGAAATGGGGTTAAAATAATGAGTAGGTTTAGTTTAACTTGTTAGAAATCTAACTTTGAGTCTAAATCTCACATTAGTTAGAAATGAGAAAGTAAAACACGATCCATCAATCTATTGTCTTAAGGTTTTGGATTGAGAGTGATATGAATGTCTTATGTGGTCTCATTAGTGTTGTATCTCCCCACTCAAACTATTTCTGTAAATCTAACGTAACTTATTTGGGTTAAATAATATTTTTAGAGAGCTTTAAGAAAATAACTATATATTATCCCAAAACTAATTGCAACAAAACATTATTCATGTTATTCTCACTTTCATTTTTTAATACTTTATTTAATTAATTGATTTAATAACACAAATTTTCATTATTAAAATTTTTATAACATAAAAGTATAAAAGGTTAAATATGTTTTTGGTCCCTTAACTTTCAGTGAATTTTGGAATTAGTCAATTTTGAAGCTTTTGACCAATTTAGTCATTCATTATTCAAAATACGTGAATTTGGTTATTTTAATCAAATTTTGTTAAGTTTATTTGACATTTGAAGTGTGTTTCATAATAGTATTTGATTTATCATTAAAGTAAAAATGTGTCAAATATTATAAACAACTCAAATACAATCATGAAATGCAGTACAATACGAAATATCAAATAAATCTAACAAAATTTGATTAATAAGACTAAATCCACATATTTCGAAAGATAAATTACTAAATTGATCAAAAGTTTCAAAATTGACTAATTTTAAAATTCACTAAAAGTTAAGGGACCAAAAACATATTTAACCAAAATATAAATTATTCATTCTATCTTTTTTTTTTCTTGGCGTATTATGCGTGAAGAGGTGTCCACTAAAGGTGGAAAGTATTAGATAGGCACTCATTTATTATCTATGCGTTAGATTTTGGTATCTATTGGGACACATTCCAAACAAACACACAACACTTGCTTCAATATGATATGAAGCCCAAATTTTACGGTGGCCATTCACTCAAGCTTATATATCCGTGGAGATTGGGTCATCATCTCAAACCCACCATTCAATACTCTTTTTAATATTTTAGAGATTAAAATGATAAAAACTAAAAGTTTAATTAGTACCTTAGTTCTAAATCTATAATTCATTTGTTTTTGTTTTAATATTAATCGAGACTATTATTTTTAGATAGAGACAATATTAACTCTTTTGTTAGATTGAAGTTAAAGTTATTTGTTAAGTGTCACGGGTAAAAAATTTGAATTATATTTTATTTTTGAAATCTCTCTTGTTTTTTATGTTATTTTCTCCTACCACCATTTTTCCCTTTCTTTCTCTTTTCCACCCATCATTTTTTCCTATTTTTTTTTTGCCTCTTCTACCTATGATGCACAGATACGATATGTGTATCGAATATGATATGTATCCGATACGCTGATACATTTATTTTCAAAATAATAGGATACGATACGTGATAGATACACTATATATAAATATTGAAAAATGTACAATAATTTTACAAATATAATAAATATATGATTATTAATGTGTGAATCCAAAAATTTTAATTAGAGAACAATTATTTTAGTAGTCAAAAACTGGTAGCTAATGTTAGTGACCAATTTAAAAACCAATTCATAATTGAAATTATTTTAATTATCAATTTAGAGACTAATTATAATTTTTTAGAACTATTTTAATTATCAATATAGTGACTAATTATTTTTTATCATTAAAATTGTTCACTATTCAAAGATTTTATCGTAGTGTATTATGACTTTATAAAGTAGATACTTCATTGATAATTATTGTTAAAGTATCCTAAAGTAACACGATACGTGTCGGACACGAATACGTGATCCAAGTTGAAGTATTCGTGTATCATAGCTTACCACCCTTTTCTTGTTTCTCTCCGACTTCCTTGGGGTTTATGATTTTTGATTGTTGTTCAAACTTTGATTGTAGTTAAATATTTTTATTAATGATGTTGTTGGTTATTACCTATTTGAAATTTGAGTTCATAATTGATGTATATGAAGTGTTTAAGGAGATTTTTTAGTGATATTTAGGAATATAAAATGAGATGAGCCGGTTCCTTATAAATGATAAATGAAGGTGTTGGAAGTTTGGAGGAGAAAATAAAAAGAAGAAAAGAAAATCAAAGATTCGCACACTTACACATTACAAAGTGTTAATGTTGATTTAACATAAAATATCACATAGACTATGTTAAAAATAAAAACATAAATTCAATTGAGTAAAAAAATATATAGATACAACATATGTCTTGTGACAAAATTACTAATTAAGTAGACAAAAATTAATAAATAATACTAGTTACATAAGATAATAATTAAAAATGTTCCTATTCCAAGTATATTGAGAAAATATTTGAAGTTATAATTTTATCTTAAAAAAACATCTCTGAGAAGTAGGATTCGTCTTTAAAACTCATTTTCATATACTTAGAATCGAAACAAAAAATAATTGATATGCACCTTAGGAGCATATATAATTTCTCAGATGTGATATTTTCACAAGAAAGTCCAATAACAGTTAAAACACCGATATAACTGGGTAAGTTGTTAAGCTAGGGGAGAGTAGAATCATCTTTATTTGTGAGATAATTTAAGTTTATTTTCTTTCGTGATTTATCAAAGTACATAAAATTTTAAAAATATTGTTGTTCTTTAACTAAATTAAAATTATATTTCCTAAACACGATTTCTTTTATTAAAATTGTGTTTTAAGCACAATTTCAATTAAAAAAAAGAGTAGATTCTCGTTTTCAGATAAAAAAATAATAATTAGCAAGAAAAAAATAAAATCTTATTTACAAATACGACTTCAACTAGAAAATATAAAGTTATTGTTTGTTAAGTTCTGTTGAGTAATTCTGTAAAAGTTTATCCCCGTAAGTAAATTAGAAAAAATAAATGGCACCACGAATAATCATTAATACTTAATGATATGATGAAGAGTATCAATAGAGGACTATAAAAATTATACAAACTAATTTAGTTATAATTACTTTATTAATTCCTAGACTTGAAGGAACACACTTGAAGGTTTGTTCATTAAAAAAAAAAAAATCGTGTTAAGAATATTCAAATTCATATCATGAAGAGGTAAAAGTTCATACCAAGTCCAGAATGATGTGTCAATCTAGCAATACATGTTTGTTATTACTAAAAAAAGGTTATTTTGTCTCCCAATTTTATATATTTATTTCTATAATTTTATAATTTTGTTCCACTGATTTTGAGTGCCAGTTCCGTCCATGTAAAAAACGAACTTTCAAATTTTTACTTCTATTTTTTTTAATAATAATGGCCATGAAATTTTTTTGATGCAAAAGTTTTACTGATTTAGGCCCAAAGCAAGAAGAAAACAAGAGTAAAGAGAGTGAACAAACGACATAGCGCGAAATTCTTTAACATTTGGATGCAGTTATTGTAGTAAGGAAAGAAGGGTACAAGAGAAGGAAATTTCGGGTCTTGCAAGTATTAGATTAACAAGAGAGATAAATTCTATGCTAAAATAGTTAAATTTTGCAACATGAATGTGACATTTATTTTTGACAAAAATTATATTGCATGCACATGTAAAGAGAAAAAGGGTTCGGTTATGGTTTGATGAATAGAAACATCGCCACTGACGTTGTAGTAGTGTGCAGTGTGTTCAAATGGTGTTTCTGTCACTAGTTGTTCATGTTGAACCAGCAACATAAGATTCTGTCACGAAACCTGTCGATGGTCGGAATCTGACAGAAAATGAAGAATCTCAGATATTGTTTCAGTTGGGCGTTTGTCATTATATTCATTCATGTAAATGTACTTGTCACTCCATATCTCACTCGTGCAGAAGGGTTTGATTCTGTGATCCAGTACCCACGTTCCAGGTGGAGAAGAACCCGAACTAGATCCAAATGGGTTCTTTATGTCGGTGATTATGGTGCGAAAGGCGATGGTATTCACAATGACACTGAGGTAATTGATTCCTTCTATTTTGTAATTTCTGAGTTTACATAGTAAGCAAATACTTTCTGCAACAGAGAAATCAGTTACATATAGTGAACCGATGTGCTTAATAATGTTTATTTAGAGTGTGAATCAAGGAGGAGGGTAATTTGGATGATTCTTTTGCTTAAAACTGAAGTATTCAGATTCAAGTCTTGCGGCCAGGTTATAGTAGATTTCATAATAGCCCATGAAATGTTTGATAATTTGTCTGAACGGACCAGGTAGGATTAGGAATGTCCCCGTGACTTTGTCTATTTATTTCTCTTTTCAGGCCTTCCTGGGGGCTTGGGGAATCGCATGTTCTCTCGCTGGATTTGTAAATCTTGTTTTTCCATCTGGGGAAACTTTTCTTATCTATCCAGTGGACATTGGTGGGCCTTGTCGATCTAAGATTATTTTGACGGTACGCTCACAGAGTCAAAACTCTCACATGTTGAAGAAAATTCTTGTCATCTTCTCCTTTTCAGTTCTTGAATGAGGTGTGATTTTACAGAAAATATTCACTATTAATTTTCAAATTTGTTATAGATATCAGGTACAATAGTTGCACCTCAAGATCCTGAGGTGTGGCTTGGTTTGAATCAGCGAAAATGGCTTTACTTCCATGGGGTGAATCACCTCACTGTTGATGGTGGAGGGAGTGTCAATGGAATGGGAGAGGAATGGTGGGCCAGATCTTGCAAGATCAACTCCACAAATGTATTGCTTCCTGAAAAGCTTAAATTAATATTTTTTCTTCAAGTTTAATCAACTGTGTAACTAAAGTGGCTTCAAAATGTCCTTTCGCAGCCATGTCATCCTGGTCCAACGGTTAGTGGCGCTTCAAATATATGGAGCAAACCAGATCGTTTTCCCTCATCTGATATTTGCTATGTGTTTTATATTAGCTGAATATGAAACAACATTGACACTGCAGGCTCTGACTTTTCATAGATGCAAGGATCTAAAAATTAGAAATCTTATGCTGATAAATAGCCAACAAATGCACTTGTCGTTCACTAACTGTATGCGGGTTGTTGCATCCCATCTCAAAGTATTAGCACCTGCTTCCAGCCCTAATACTGATGGAATCCATATTAGTGCAACAAAGGGAGTGCAGGTCAGGGATAGTGTAATTAGAACAGGTACTGCTGCTGTACAGTTATTTTCAACCAAGTGTCATTTTAGGCTTGAATGATATTATGGTTTCAACGGTAATTTATATATGTTTTTTACCTTCAAATAGCGATTGTCATATAATTGTTAAATAATTAGCCACGTTACAGAACACATGCATATGCCTCATGTTAATAAAGATCAAGTTAAGCAGAATGACACTAGTTTAAATGGTTTTGAAACCCTATGGTAATAAAGAAATGAAAGAACAAAGTAATTATCTGATAAGCTTTTGGTTGACATGGATTGTGAAGATGTCTGGATTTTTTTTTTCTTCGTTGGTGCTGAAAGCTGTCTGAAGTTAATGGTTTGCATGTCAATTCTTACTTGTTACTTTCAGGATATATAGCCTTTCAATAACATCGTACCAAGTTTGCTTTATTGTTAAGAGACAACAAAATTCAGAAGAAAAAAGAAGCAAAACATGAAAAATAACAGGCAAAATGTAATTGTGAAAAACCATGCATGTTGCAGAATTTGGACGAAAGCCAAGTCTAAATGCAATGAATACTTTCATCATTTGCATTATCTTCCAGAATAAACTTTAGTGGTCAAATGATATACCAAAAGCAAAATAATTCTGTTCATTATTTTCAATTTCAGGTGATGACTGCATTTCAATAGTTAGAAATTCTTCACGGGTCTGGATCAAAAACATATATTGTGGTCCTGGACATGGGATAAGGTGAAAGTAACTTTCACTTTTCAATTCTCAAGACATTAAGTGGTACAATTGTTTTAACGGATCCTGGAACCTATTTTTTCCAGCATCGGTAGCTTGGGAAAATCAAATAAATGGGAGAGTGTGCAAAATGTAATTGTGGAGGGAGCTTACCTTTACAACACAGATAATGGGTTGAGGATCAAAACTTGGCAGGTGAGTTTCTTGACAACTGTAGCACTTTCATTTCTATAGTCACCCAGCAATGTACACATTGATTGTCTTCTGTCAAATTTTCGTCAGGGTGGTACTGGTTTGGCCTCCAAGATCACCTTCCAGAATATATTGATGGAAAATGTGTCCAATCCAATAATAATAGATCAATACTACTGTGATTCGCAACATCCATGTGAAAACCAGGTATGGAATTTGTAGTAACCTATGCTGAAGCTCAAATATGCTGCAAGAATGTAATTTCATGTATCAAATTACAGACTTCGGCTGTTAGCGTGGAGAATATATCATTCATTGATATACAAGGAACTTCAGCCTCTGAAGAAGCAATTAAATTTGCTTGCAGTGACGTTTCTCCATGTGAAGATCTATATCTTGAAAATATTTTTCTTGTATCATGCTTTGGAGAAAATACTAACTCTTTCTGCTGGCAAGCTCACGGTTCTGCTCGGGGTTTCTTGTATCCTCCTACTTGTTTCTCAACCAGTGATGATTTTATTAGACAAAATATCTTCGTAGAGTCAAACCATGCTATTCATTCCGTTTGAATTGAAGGTATACAGATTAAAGGTATTTACGTGTAGAATAAAATGAGTATGCGAGTTCCTTAGAAATTAGTTTGTACTCTATCGTTTAAAGGGAAGGTAGATATGATCACTTTTGATCCATTTTGAAGGTTTTGAAGTCCAGATTTATGTTCAGATGAAATAATCATTGTTAGCAAGCATATCATATGCCACTTTACATATTTCCAACTCAATATTCACATTTTAAAACTGGTTCATAAAATTTAAAATCATAGAATAAGCATAACCAAAAAATATTATATTATTGAACAAATGATTTAGTTTAACTATTTTGAAGCCATTGTCTATAGGGGAAGACATATCCATATCATGATTCTCTGGTCTTTTTTGTCAAATTCCAATTACACGTTTTAAAAGTGTTGAGTAATCTCTGAGCATCAGAATTATGCTCTCTGATAAGGCAAAAACAAATACACATAAAGAAAAATGTTAAACTCCATTTGCATGATATTTCTTTATATTGATATTAACTTTTCTACCATTTACATACAGTAGAAGATGACTTCTTCAGCAGCACATAAATGGTAAAAGGAGACCACTTGAATAGACTAATAATAAACATACAACTTTATATCTCAAAACAAAAACACCTAGCATGTTTATGGTATATACCCCAGAAGATTCGTTGTATAATCAATATCATGATATTGAAACTTGTATGAAGTGAACTGATCAAACAGAAAGGCAAAATTCAATTATAACACTGAAAAGTGAGTGAAACTTAGTTACTCCCAAACTCTAAATATTTCTAACTCAATGCATCTGGACTACATGCTAAGATCTATTAGTGACAACTTTTCACTGACATGCACATGAAATTTGTGTTGATGAGCTCATAAAAAGCTGTTTCAACTTCAAGCTCCGGCAAGCAACTGCGTTAGCGAGGGCCAAGTTTTGGGCAGCCACGGGCAAGAGGCTTAGAACTGTTTTCTGGAACTCTGAAAGTTCTAGGTACCATCTTATCAACATACAGTGTTCCATCCAAGTGATCACACTCATGCTGTAAAATCCGAGCCTGCCAACCAGTAGCATTTATTTTTACGGGTTCCCCGTGACGATCAAAACCTTCAACCTCAACATCAAGGTATCGTTCTACCACAGCGTACCCAGAAACACTGCAAAACGTTGTTACAGATGACATACATGCTAGACAAACTATCACATAAAACACGCGATCCAGAATTTTTATATTGTGAATTAGCTGTTACCTCAGCAATCATTAATCAACAAATTCATTTGGATCCAATCAGGTTGGAGGACAATCTTACTGAAAACGAGGCATATTTACAATAGGACAAACAAGAGTATAATAACAAAGTAAGAAGTTCAAAATTTAGTAATTTGAAATAAATTTGAAATCAATAATAAAGAGTGAGTTCAAACAAGAGTATATAACAAAGTATGTAACCAGCATTTCTCAATGCAGAATTCCTAAAAGTAAAAACACAAACGCATATGCCACTGAATGATTGAAACTTGTGGAAAAACAAGTAATGTATGATAAGAGGAAAAGAAAGGGTGAAAGAATTGTTAACTAGGTATAGACACACCTCAAGCATCCTTCAAAAAAGAGTGCAGTCCTATTGGACTTCTTCTTGAGCTTAGGATTCAATATCACCTACTTCAAATCAACATATCTGAATGAATATGCCTATTACGATGCCAAGGGAAAAAGTGTGAAATTGAATCGAATAGTTCTCTCCTGTTTTTGCATTGAATAACATTGGGGATGAAGACAGACATAGACATACCAAAAGATGAAAAGGTCTTCTATCTTGTTCTTTGAGTGTTTCCCCATCGTCATAACCCATATATTCTTCTTTATCTTCCAAAACAATTATCTGCACACAAACACATAAAATAAATCATATATTTTGATACGATTGTATAGCTAAGTACTATTACTCCAGAAAATGATACGATAGAAACCCTAAGAGGAATTCCAATCTGTGGAGCAGCGAGGCCAACTCCAGGTGCCTTTCGCATGACGCGGATCATGTCGTCGATGATCTTCTGCACTCTCTCGGATTTCATCTCCGACGCCTCAACTTCTTTGGCTCGTTCGTGCAGAACCGGCTCTCCGGCTTTCACAATTTTCGGTAACTTCAATGCTCCGCCCATCAACCATCCCGAACCAGAGCTCATCCTCTTCCCAGCCATTCCGCTCATGCTCGTGTTGGTGCTGCTGCGAAGGTCTCCGCCCATAACGACGGCGTTTCGAAGGAGGTATGCCGCCACCGGAACCACGCGCAGCCGCAACGCCACCAGCCGCACCGCTGCCATCTTCTTTCAGTCACTCCCAAGTGAAATTAATTTCATTTTATTTTATTATCTATTTCGGAAAGAATAATGATAGAATGACACTCCAAAATTACCACTTTGATGACCAGCTTACGTGGCAACGGAAATCAGATTTAAAATTTTTAATTTTTAATTGAAAAATTAAATTGGGTGCAGGAAGAGTCATTTTTCTTATACGTGCGTGGTCACAGCCCGTTGCCACTTTCATCCAACACCAGTCTGCGCATTTCTTTTTTCTTTTTTGAAAAGTCTTTCACTGCTCCACCGCTTCTCCATTTCTCCAAAGCGCCCTCAAACCCCTCTGCGCTCCTTCTTCCCGCACACACACAGACCCGCACCACACACACCTCTTCTCCACGTTTTCCCACCAATCGGTCCAGAAACCCCAAAACCCCTCCCAACGAGAAACCCTAACCCGAATCCCTCTCCCTCTCCCTCTCCCTCTCCCGCTCCCGCTCCGTCTCACACCAACACTTGGACGCAACTTTTTCTGCTGTCGTTGCTCAATCCCCGAACCCCTCCACACTCCCAATTTCATAACCTAACCTAAACTTTTCCCCAATTTCGACGCTCAAT
>Ga0214542_1006519_pt1 | contig 21210 bp, 9 predicted proteins | sample CNSS1metaG_FD_160096 | JGI IMG/M metagenome (GOLD analysis project Ga0214542, IMG submission 160096) | Root nodule microbial communities from cowpea collected in UCLA plant growth center, Los Angeles, California, USA - CNSS1 | ecosystem: Host-associated > Plants > Roots > Nodule | place: USA...
CCACAACTAATAGTTAGCAAAAATAAAGCTTATTCTTTACCCACCAAGGTTTGAACCCGTGACCTTCCACTCATAAGGCCAAAGCACAACCACTATGCCAATTCACATTTGGTGATACCCTCCAATCGAAAAAAGTTTACATCATCAATTCCATACTCATACATATTATTAAAATTAATAATGAAACAACACATAATTGACATACACAGGACTCGAACCCAAGTCCTCTCACACAAACCAAAGTACTCTCAACCACTTGAGCTAGTACTTTTCCACGTCACACCAACCAACAATTAATGCCATAAAGGCTCTTTTTACTCGCATTTATTAATTAATTAATTATTTAATTAATAAATTTCACAAGTATTACAATTAGCAGCCGACGGGAACTAAATAGTTCCATGTCCATCATGTGTCCCACCACTAAGCACATCCCAGACCCCTATTGGACTTAGTCCATCAAACCCAAACACGAAGGTATGTGAACTTAGTCCTTCAAGTCCACTGATCACAACAACAACCAAATTTCAAAGCAGTTAATTCGCCTAGCACAGCTTAAACGTCGCTAGGCGAAACTGGTTCCAGTCCGCCTAGCGGGCAGCTCCCACCGCCAAGCGCCAAGCACCAAATAGAAGCTTCGCTGCTCCATCACCGCCACGCGGCCCCAACCTTGCAGCTAGGCACCTCCCGTAGTTAGTGACCACTACCACTATTTTAAGACTCTATCGCTTGGCGGCTCGCCCCGCACCGCCAAGTGCCATACCAGTAGCGTAATACTTCTGGTTTTTGGCACATTGAACATATTCTAAAATACCCAAGTACTCAGCATGTAAATCATAACACACTTATAATCATCCAAATCATTTTTGCACAACTGATTCTCAATGCACTCATTCAATCATACCACAAATGTTGTTAGAATTGCACATATGCTACAAAGCAACACAAACAGTGAATCATACATTCTTGCCGCCTCCACACACTAATCCCAATCATACATGCATATTTATAAAAACTAATTTTCACTTTTACCCACTGCACTTAGCATATTTCCCAATTTAATAGCATATCTCTCCTTAGCTATGATGGTACATTCTACTTCACATTCATCCTTTTACCAAAGTTACCCACCCATAATCATTTAGTCACATCACAGTGTCCTAATTACAGGTTCCAATTACATACATACTAATTTATCCAGCATGACACCCAAAACATAAAATCCCAACATAACTCAAAATGAGTAGCAAAATTGTGGTGTCGCCTGGCGACAACCCAGACGCCGCCAGGCGGTGCTTGCCAACATGGTTTTATTACCCAGATTTATTTCAATTCAGCTCTGGTTCCCAATCACCCCAAGTTCAGTACCCATTTTCACACTAACACAATTTCGCTTACACGCATGTGACAGAGGTCATGTTTTATTCAAATTAATATCACTTTCCTCAAATAGTGCATTAATCATATTCATAAATCAAGCTTAACTATTGCAACCCCAAACATGAACCCTAAATCCCTAATTTCATTCACTAATTCATAACTCATCACACATACATCCAATCTCAGTCCCATAAACACATAACCACATAACCAATTTGATATCTATATACAAGGAACTAATTTAGGTAGTACAATTTCTCAGAACACAAACAAGACGAGAACAACTAGCCAAACCAGTTTGCATCGCCTAGCGGTACACACCCCGCTGCTAGGTGGTTCATAGAGAAAAACCCATAAATGGGTTCTGTGACATGTGTCGCCAGGAGGTTTATGGGTATTTCAGAAATACCAAGAAAACTAAGGCGAAAATAACAGACATTGCATCAAGATCATCAAGCATATTACGAAATCATATAATTCATATTAAACCACATAGTAAAACTCCCCTAACCTGGTTTCCTTTGCTTAAAGCTTTGAGTATCCCTTGGTTCTCCCTTGCTTCCCCAATAACCTTCCTTGGTTTCTCTCAAGGCCTCAAAAGTCCACTCACACTCTCAATTCCCATTGATTTTTGCACTTCTCTGCCTATCCAATAATGACCACCGCAGAAACCTTTCTTTTCTCCCCCAATTTGCTTTTTAATAGTGTTTTAATGGTGGTTTAAAGTCCCAAAAGACTTCTCTGCCTATCCAAAAATGTCTTAATGATGGTGCTAGGGTTTCCTTTAACCCTTCAATGCTTAACCATTCAACCAAATTCATATTTCATGCTAACTAACATGATTCAATTATTATAATATCTCACAACATGATCTACATATATTAAAATAATACTAATTAAATAACACACAATTGGCATACATAGGACTTGAACCCAAACCCTTACACACAATCAAAGTACTCTCAATCACTTGAGCTAGTACTTTTCCATGACATAACATTTCGTATTTCATGCCTTAATGGCTTCTACTACCCGCATTTATTAAATAATTATTTAATTAATTATTTAAATCTCTCGGGTCTTACAGGAACTCCCTAAGCGAGTGATTAGTCTCGTTGAGCCCAATTGTTTGCTAATATGAGTGAATTTTGGTTTGGATTGTGAGGAACTTGTTGGGGAGTTATGCTCTATATAAAATTTATGGGGTTATGACTATGATGAATCAATGGAATGGAAAGGTGTAAATTTTGAATTGTATTGTTGTGTGAGGTTTATGTTTCTAAGGAAGAAGTGTAAATCCTTTATTAGTTAATGTTATGCATTGACTAGGGATACATGTTAGTAAAAAGTCATTATATACTATACTAGACTTATAAAATCATATAAAGCATTGTAGTCTTGGTGGTGAGAGTTGAAGGAGGTTCTTATGGCGAGATCTGGGGTTGGAACCTTTTTCTAGTGAAGCCATAAGTTAACTTCCCTTAGTCATGCAAGGGTTGAGATTGTGTAATTTGGTATGGTCGGTCTTAGTATTTTGATTCACTATTTCATGATAGGTGTGAGGCTTCTAGTATCCAAGCCAATCCATAAATTCAGATATTGATTCTAAAATATTGGTTTTTCTATAGAGAAAATATTATGTTGGTTTTAAGTGGTAATGACTTTAATATTATAGATGTTATAATACATGTATGTTTGAAATTATAATTACCTTACCGTTTTTCTCTTGTTGGTGTGTTTGTTTGTGTTCTCTTTTGAAATGATCACTATAATGGTCTGAGCATAAGAGCCTGCAAGTGAGAGCGAGAATATATCATAATGGATAGTTCTTTTGGAAATCTCTAATGTTTAGTCTATTTGAAGATTGTGTATTGTGCAGTAATGTCTTCATATTATGGTCCCAAGTTGTATAAATAAATTATATTTTGGTTAGGTTTGCTTGACGTTCTAAATTATTGGATGAACTCTATTTTTGGGTTGTTATATAACTTCTAGTATTTTTTTTTCTTCTCTAATAAATATACCGACATTTATTTATTTTTATTTGTTTTTAACATATGCAAATAGTTATTTTAATTTCCAAAAATTTAATTTATAACGATTTTTAATCGATTAAATTTATAATTTTAACCTTTAAAAAGTATAATTTTTGTTGTGTTAAAGAAATTTGAGATAATGAAAACAATTTAAAATTATTTCAAAACTTAAGTAGACATTAAATAATATAGTTGTGAAGCACATATGTGTTGCCTATTTTTATTTTATTATTATAAAAAATAAAAAATTATTAAAATAAATTTAATTAAATTTATAAAAAAATATAAAAAACAGTTTGTGGTTTAAAAATAGTGAGACTCAATTATTTTAATATTAAAAGGTTTTGATATAAATAGAATTGTTATAAATGAGTTTCATTATTTTAAAACACATCATTTGTCTAGAAACCACATTTCTAGAGCTCTTTGACTTCTCTATAAAAGTTATGTCTTTCTGGTCGTCTGATTGAAGAATCAAGATCATAGGATTGATGCATTCTGTGAAGTTAGGGACGTTTGACATTTATAGAGTTGTTTAAGAAGGATACCAGGTAAAGGAAGCTAATGTCTATTATGTCTCATAAACCTTTTAGGAATGTTATTATATGATTATTCTGTAATTAACATATGTGTTTGATATGTGAATTGGGTTATGATGTTTGAAAACGATAAATACTTAGGTTTTATCTGTTGTTTGGGAATAATCGTATGTTGTGGGTGCAATTGGATGCAATTGGTGTGAATATTTTGATAGAATTAATGTTTGATAATCGAATGGTCTTTGGTGGAGGTTTTGGAGTTGTATGGATTGGTTGAATAGGTATAATTTTGCTTAAATAAGTTCCTGTAGAATTATGCAGATTTGCTTACTCGCTGGGTGAGCCTACTTGCTGGGCAAATAAGTCGATCTGCCGAATTATGCAGAACACTGATCTGCAGAATTATGCAGATTTGCATACTCGATGGGCGAGTGCTAATAGCTAGGCTAGCATGGGTCAGTGGCTGGGCTAGTGCTATTCACTGGGCGAATTTCCAAGTTAGAAACTTCCAGACTTGGCCTAGTGGCTGGGCGAGTGGTATTAGCTGGGCGAGCGTGAGCAAGTGGCTGGGCGAGTGTGACTAGCTGGGCGAGTGAGTCAAAACCTGAAACTTGTAATTTTAAGTTAAATTAGGTGGTATTTTAGTTATCATAGAAGCTTTATAATTATTATGAATAATGAGTATATGGTATGAGATTGTTTATATGAGACTGAGTTGAGATTGGTTGATGCTAACCCAAGGAGGATTAGTAGTGATTGTGGTAGTGCATGCATTGAGGTAGGGATTGTCTTGGCAGTTATCCTGACCCTCTAATAACCATTCAAATTCTCAAGTAGAGAGGAATAGGGTATGTGGTGAGAGGAGCAAGAGGTCCTAACCTAGGGGTTTTTCCTTGACCATAGGTGTTAACGGACTTATCTTGTATGTGGCAGAGTTTTCACTCTTAATCTGTCGCTCTGTAGAGCATGAGATGCCACTACAAGTGCAGAACTGACTAGATCCGACCTCAATGCATGTATCTAGGTTAATTGAGTCATAGTTTATACATTTATGTATGTAAATATTTGCTTGTCTGTAATTGTTAGATATGTCAATATTATATGGTTTAAGAAAATTCTTTTAAAGTCATTACCTTACCTTTCTTCTGTGTTTATGTCTTGTGTTGTATGTTTTCCTTCTGCGATGATCACCTATTCGGTGGGAGCAGTGGTGGATTTTGTTTCAGAGGGACCTCTGGAGGTTGAGGAGCAATCTTTTAGGTCGGAAGGAGGTCTCAATGAGAAGTTTCTGTAAGTGGTTAGCTTGTGTTTGGGGTTAGAAATGTTTGATATGTATAATTGATATATTTATATAGTCTGATCATTTGTAAGACTGTATTAATATACTTTATACATTTGTTTATTTTTTTAACACTAAGGTGGAATATCGTATTTTATTAGTTTTAAGCTACCAAAATTGGGATGTTACATTTTGATATCAGAGCAGTTCGTCCTTACGATGACCTGAGGGTTGTGAGTTTGTCATCTCTTTTAGGTCGAGTTTAGTAGAATTCGTTTATGAAACTAGAAGTATTAAGAACAAAAAAATCTTGATAAAGTAGTGAGGGTGCACACTCATGACTAGATCAGAGGTAGTTTTCCATTCTTAATTGTAATGGTTTGGGGATATAAGAGTGATAGACCAAAGGTTTTGGCTGTCAGTAAATGTTAGAGTTTTGTTTTCTGTGTTATGGTTTGTCTTGGTTGCACCTCTGTGGTTTGTGTTTAATGTCTATAGTGATAAAGGGATGCAGATTCAAGGTCAACTTGACCTACTCACCTTTATGAAGGTTGAAAGGGATCTCTAAAACAACTTCTTGAACTCAAAGATATGAAGTTGTTGTATGATGCTTATTGATGAGCGAGGAAAGCTATGTTTTTAGTTAGTAGACTAAGAAACGATGTTGGAGTTGAGCAACAATGTGTGGAATTAAAGAGGTTTAAGACAAGTTCTTGTGATCAGATACCACAAGCTTTACAAAAGGAATTGAGTCTAGAGGTTAGAATAGGGGAAGATATCAGTGTGTGCCAGTGCAACAACGTTTGAGAAAATTAACTTGATTTTATCTTCGGGTAGTGTTCAGGTTCAAAGGTATGTAAATACAAGAGGTTTGAGGAGAAATGTCATTTGATATAGTCATATGACTATATCTAGTGATTTTCTTGGATTGGTAAAAGAGAAGCAGATGGTAGATCCTAGGTTACAGGATAGTGAGGTTGTGTAGAACTGAAAGAGCTAAGAAAAGCATAAACACCGAATTTGTGTAAAGGCGACAAATATCTCGTGGAAGGTTAAGATGGAGTAGAGTTTGAGGATCAATCAGGTAGGCTGATGTTTCCTAAGTAGATGGAGAAAAAATTTGTGGATGATATTGAGGTGACACAAAAGTTTTATGCTAGGTAGAAAAATCAGAAAGAGATGATTAGATATTTTCAGTTGGTAGCAACATCAAAGTCAAGTATAGTTGGGATGTTGCATAGAAAGTAGTTCACATGAGAAGAAGAATTGACCTTGGGATGAGGAAGAGGAATTCAAGTATTGAAAGATGAAGCGTATCGTTGAGTTTAATCTTGTGAGAATGGCAAAAACTAGTAAAGAAAGAGCACAGTGAAGGAGAAGAAAAGTCAGAAGTGGTGGAGATGGTGTTCACTATAGTCGGTGCTGGAACAGTTAGCACAAATGATCAGATTCAAGGATACAAGGTATAAATGTGGTGGCTGGACTAAAGGTTTTGGTTTCGCTTAGGCTGGGATATCTTTTGGTGTCGCTGATATGGTAAATGAGTCATGGTTAACTATAAGAGGGGAGTTAGAGTTGAGCTGGTGGTTTTGCTACAACTGCAAACAAGTGAAGTTTTCCTGGATGTGTGGTATGTCTCGTGGTGATCAAAGGATTCAAACTAAAAGTTAGCGTGAATTGTTTCCCTTGCAAGGTTTGAAGCATAAGCTCTAGGGTGACTTGGTCGTTTCCAAGCTCATTCTTATGGGTTGTGGCATCATAAGAATCAATGTTCCTTGTTGGAAGGTGGTGAGTAGATGGTTGTGTATCAAGTGTAGAACAAGTTGAAAAGCCAAGACAAAGTGATACATGTATGAGTGTTTATCTAGCAGAGGCCAGTGAATAATAGATGTAAAGGTTTTCAGTTGTGGAGAAGTTTTTTTTTATGTTCCAAAGCAGATACTAGGATTATCACCTGTAAGGGGTGAGGTTCATTGTTGCATTGTGTCTAAAGCATGACCAATGTCAATAGTTTCTTATTGGATGGTTTTTATAGGAAGTGTGGAGTAGAGACAACATGTGAAAGAGCTATTAGAGAAAGTAGTGGTTTAGTTGTAATGTGTCATTTTGAGGAATACAATATAACAATTTGGAAAAAGAAGTGGTAGTATATTCTTACTTGCAGACGTAAGTGTGTTTAAAGGAAGTGAATATAGGATAAGTGGTTAAAGTTGAGTGGAAACATGTGGAAGGAAAGGAAGTTCTAAGACTAACTCTAAGTAAGTTTTTTTTAAGTAGGTTGTTTTTGCTATCAAGGTTTTGTGGAAAGTTTCTCATATATAAAGAGTTTCGTCAGGATGTTGAAGAATAGCAGAATTGACGCTTCAATGGCGATCATTTTTGGCACAAGTAAGTCTTTGAAGTCTTTTGTGACTAAACACCCAGATGTGAGAATGTTTGTTGATTAGAGTGGCGCAGCGGAATGGTGATGGGACATTTTTATCAATGGTGGGAGTACGTAAGGAGAAGTATTTTTACTCATGACCTGGTGGTTGATGCGATAGCAAGTTCTCTAAAAATATCAAAGGTGTCATTAGTATGTGGACTAGTTAAAGGCGTTCAGTGATCACCCAAAGCCAGAAGTGTGAAGTTGCACAAAGGAAGTCGGACAAGAAAAGTAGAAGATGAATAGAGCTATGGTTTCACGATGGGATATCAACCTAGAAGCGAGAAAGTAAGAAGGGGTGCTTAACTAGGAAAATGGGTTCAAGACTTTGGTTTGATGAAGTAAGAGTAAGAGTTAGTGAAGTATATGAATCTAAGTTGAGAAGTGGAGGGATGAAGAGGTTTCATTAGTATAGTTATTTGACTAAAACTATTAAGTTTCTCAAAATGGTTAGGAAAAAGCCAAGTGCACAATCCTAGTTTGAGATGTATCATAGATTTGCTACCAATCAAACTATAGATTTGAAGTCAAGAAAATATGCGGTTCTAAGGTTTCTTTGGAGGGATGGTTACAAGTTAGTGGTTTAGAGATGAAGATGGAGTGCCGAGAGAATCTGGTGGTTGCAACAGTTAAAAGTTTAGTTTGGAAGTGGAATAAATTGGTTGTGAACTTTGTTATCCTTAGTCAAAATTGGTAAAGTAAGCCTTATGTTAAGGGTATTTGTGAATAAGAATGGCTAAGGGTATTAATGTGTGGCAGTAGGTTATAAGTTCTGTGTGATCAAGTTAGTGGAGTAATGTTTCAAGAAAGGAATAAGCTGAGGTGAAGTGATAACTAACATGTTTAAGTTGAAGATCTGAGACTATCTTTATATTTTGGTAAAAACCTACAAGATGTATGGGGAAGCTTATGGAAGGTGAGTTAGTATATCATATCCTAATTGGTTGTTCAAGACATAAAAGATCTTTCAGGTTTGAGGTTTGGAGTTGAGAAGTTGTTTTGAGAGCAAGGTAGATCAATCTGCACTATTGAACACTATATCGTTTAGCACAGAGATAGATTTTTCAATGAGTTCAGGTGTCGTAGTCGTTACTTCAACTAAGTTTAGGTAGTTGTTATAAGAGAAAATGAAGAGAGCATATTTTTCTTCTACCTGATGAATGAATTTTCGAGGACAAAATTTTTTCTTGTTAGGGAGAATGTAAAATTCTAGAAAATGGTATTTTAGAAGTGATGATGGTTTAAAAATAGTGAGACTCAATTATTTTAATATTAAAAGGTGTGAGTATAAATAGAATTGTTATAAATGAGTTTCATTATTTTAAAACACATCATCTCTCTAAAAACCACTTTTCTAGAGCTCTCTGACTTCTCTCTAAAAGTTCTGTCTTTCTGGTGGTCTGATTGAAGAATCGAGATCGTAGAATTGATCCTCTCAATGAGCTTTTCAATTTGGACCAATCAGATTCTCCGTTCGCGTAAGTTAAGTTTTCGCTATCTATTTGTTTTTTTTCTATTTTTTGTAGCATATAAGCCCTCTTCTGCTTGCATGTGTCATTTTATTTATCAGTATGAGTCTTTGTTGATCAGTGATCATAATGGTATGTACTAATCGTTCTTGTGATGTTTCTATATATAGATAGAGCATTCTGTGAAGTTATGGACGTTTGACATTTATAGAGTTGTTTAAGCAGGATACCAAGTAAGGGAAGCTAATGTCTATTATGTCTCACAAACCTGATAGGAATGTTATTATATGATTATTTTGTAGTTAACTTATGTGTTTGATATGTGAATTTGGTTGTGATGTTTGAAAACGATAAATACTTAGGTTTTATTTGTTGTTTGAGAATAATTGTATGCTATGGGTGCAATTGGATGCAATTGGTGTGAATATTTTGATAGAATTAATGTTTAATGATCGAATGGTCTTTTGTGGAGGTTTTGGAGTTGTATGGATTGGTTGAATAGGTATAATTTTTCCTAAATAAGTTCCTGTAGAATTATGCAGATTTGCTTACTCGTTGGGCGAGCCTACTCGTCGGGCGAATAAGTTGATCTGCAGAATTATGCAGAACACAAATCTACAGAATTATGCAGATTCGCATACTCGATGGGCGAGTGCTACTAGTTGGGCTAGCATGGGTTAGTGGTTGCGCTAGCGCTACTCGTTGGGCGAATTTCCAAGTCAGAAACTTCCAGACCTGGACCAGTGGTTGGACGAGTGTGACTAGCTAGACGAGTGAGTCAAAACCTGAAACTTGTAATTTTAAGTTAAATTGGGTGGTATTTTAGTTATCATAGAAGCTTTGTAATTATTATGAATTATGAGTATATGGTATGAGATTGTTTATATGAGACTAAGTTGAGATTGGTTAATGTTAACCCAAGGAGGATTAATAGTGATTGTGGTAGTGTATGCATTTAGGTAGGGATTGTCTTGGTAGTTATCCTGACGCTCTAATATCCATTCAAATTCTCAAGTAGAGAGGAATGAAGTATGTGGTGAGAAGAGCAGGAGGTCCTAGCCTAGGTGTTGTCCCTTGACCATAGGTGTTAACGAACTTACCTTGTATGTGGCAGAGTTTTCACCCTTAATCTGTCGCTCTATAGAGCATGAGATGCCACTACAAGTGCAGAACTAACTGGATCCGACCTCAATGCATTTATCCGGATTAATTGAGTCGTAGTTTATACATTTATGTATGTGAATATTTGTTTGTCTGTAGTTGTTAGATATATCAATATTATATGATTTAAGAAAATTCTTTAAAAGTCATTACCTTACCTTTCTTCTGTGTTTCAGTCTTGTGTTGTATGTTTTCTTTTTGCGATGATCACCTATTCGGTGGGAGCAATGGTGGATGCTGTTTTAGAGGCACCTCTAGAGGTTGAGGAGCCATCTTTTAGGTCGGAAGGAAGTCTCAATGAGAAGTTGTTGTAAGTGGTTAGCTTGTGTTTAGGGTTAGAAATGTTTGCTATGTATAATTGATATATTTATATAGTCTGATCATTTGTAAGACTGTATTAATATACTTTATACATTTGTTTATTTGTTTTGAACAGTAAGGTGGAACATCAAAACAACATATTTTTTCTTCTCTTCAATATCTATGCCAATGCCAACTTTCTTTTCAATGTTATCGTAATTTCATTTACCATTTGTAGCATAGCATTGCTTATATATACACACTTATAGTATTTATTTGTAGAGTAACATTGAATCCTTGTGCAATATTTTTCAATCTTTTCTATAAAAAGTAGTAAATAGATTGACAAAAATAACTAATGCAAAATATAATATTAAATGGAAGCTAATATTATATTTTTAATTTCTAAAGATACCACTACAAATATTTTGATTTTTATTAGCCATTATTTATTAGCGGTTATAATTGTAAAACCCTAGAAATTGGCATTTTAGAATTGATAGTGGTTTAAAAATAGTGAAACTCGATTATTTTAATATTAAAAGGTTTTAGTATAAATAGTTTTGTTATAAATGACATTCATTATTTTAAAAGCACATCATCTCTCTAGAAACCACTTTTCTAGAGTTCTCTGACTTCTCTTTAGAAGTTCTCATCTTTTGTTCATCTGTTTGAAGATCGAAGACCGCTAGGGTGATCCTATTGGCGAGCTTTTCCTTTATATCCGATCAGTTTCTTCAAACGTGTTAGTTGAACTTCTGCTCGTTTTCTTGTGGGTCTTCTCTATTTTGGCTTACATATGACCCTGCTTTGGTTGCATGTTACGTTTTAATCATCAATATGAGTCTTTGTTGGTCAGTAATCATAACGGTAGGTCCTGATCGTTCTTGTGTTATTCCTAGGTATAGATAAAGCATTTTGTGGAGCAAAAGGTGTTTTGGTGTTCCTTGAGTCTGTTAAGTTGTTTGGGCCAATTGAGCCGCTTTGTCAGGTAAGGAAAGCTAGTATTATTTTGCTTTGTAGTGTTTTTCTAAATTAATGATTGCATGTTGATGAATTTGATCTGTGATGAGTATGGTTGTTTTGCTTGTATGGTTTGATATATACTTATCGTAGTTGAATCCACAGGTTGTGTAAATATCCATTGGTTACTTGCGGAATTCACTGTTTGAATTATACTTCCTGTAGTTGAATCCACAGGTTGTGGAAATATCCACTAGTTACCTGTGGAATACGTTGGTGTGAATTCTGCATCTTGGAGCCAAATCCACAGGTTGTGGGAAAATGCCTAGGTTACTTGTGGAACCTTCTATTTGTTTCTTCACCTTTAACATGAACTGTCATCTCCCCTCTATCATGTGTGACATTTATGTTTTCCTTTGTGTTTATGAAGTTTTACTAGTTGTTCTCAAACCTTTATGTTATAAAGTGCTTATTACATGAAATTATAAAATATGATATGTGAATATGATGAATGAGTTGTGTATGATTGGTGGGTATGTTTTACGAAGAAGTGATGAGGTTATAAGTATGAAAGAGAATCAGTGGAATGAGATGGTTAAAGTTGGATTGCATCTTTGTTTTGAAGTGTTGGATTCTGAGGAAATGTGATGATGTTAAGAGAGTGAAAGTGGATCTTAATGGAATGGAATGAGAAAGTTGATTTGAATTGTTTGTTGCATAACAGTTATGCTTCTAAGGAAGAAGTGCAGTCCTCACTAGTAGGTTGTTATGCATTGGCTAGGGATATGTGTTGGTCAGAAGCTATCTCATACTCTACTAGGCTTACAAACTCATATAGAGTATTGTGACCTAGGTGGTGAGAGTTGAAGGATGTTCTTATGCGTGATTAGGAGTGGGACCACTAATCTGGCGATGCCATAAGTAACTTACCCTGTCCAAAAGAAATTGATTCATGTTGGTTCGGCCAAGTGGAGCCAAGGCCTTTGCCGCAATCCACTTTTCGTTAGGCCAAGTGGAGTCAGGGCCTTTGCCACAATCCACTTTTATGACAGGTGCACAACTTCTATGTTTGAGTCAATGGATAAATCCGGATAATTGAGTCTAGAGAGTATGCAATTATATGTTTGGTATTTCTTTTTATGAATGCTTGAAATATGCTATTTTATAATGTAACAAGTTTATCTGTTATATGATTATTTCTTTTATAAACTAGCTTACCCTTGCACTCTGTGTCTTTTGTTGTTTGTCTTTCTTTTGCGATAATCACCTATTCGGTGGGAGCAGATGAGGTTGCAGGTTTAGAGGCACATTTGGAGCATGAGAAACTATCTGTTAGGTTAGTGGAAGGTTTTTGGGAGTTTTAGTAAGTGGTTAACGTGTGTGTAGAGTTTTAGTAAGCAGATGAGTTTGTATAAATGATATATTTTATAGTCCTATCTTTTGTAAGACTGTAATAATATATTTTATACAATGGATATTTGTTTTGAATATTATGATGAAACATCCTAGTTTATTTTTTTTAAGTTGCTGAAATTGGGATGTTACATTTATGGTATCAAAGTAATTCGTCTTTAGGATGACCTGAGGATTGTGGGTTTGTCATGTCTAGCTTGTTTTAGAGTTCAAGTTAATGTGGTTCGTTGATGAAACTGAAAGTATTAAGAACAAAAAGTCTCTTGATAGAGTGATGAGGGTGCACACTCATGACTATATTAGAGATAATTTTCCTTTCTTAATTCTAAAGTGGGAAGAAGGGAGTTAGAATTATCGTTTTGAGTTTTGTCTTTTATTCCTTTTCTTGTCATGTTTGCGCCTCTATGGTTTGTGTTCAGTGTTTGTGATGGTACAAGAATGTAGAGTCAAGGTCAAACTTGACCTGCTTACCTTTGTAAGGGTTGGGTAAGGCCTTTGAGACAATCTTTTGCCTCAAAGGTATGAAGTGGTGGTAGGTGGTATATCGGTGGACAAGGAATGCTAAGTTTTGGTTTAATGGGCTGATAAATGAAGTTGAATTTTAGAAGCAACATTTTGCACTAAGGGAGCTGCAAGAATAGGTTCTAAGATTGTATACCACAAGTTTTACAAGAGGAATTGAGTTCAAAGGTTAGAATAAGAGAAGATATCAGTGTGTGTTCATGTAGTAAGGTTTGAGAAATCAATTGGATTCTACATCTCAACAATGTTTGAGTTTTGAGATGGAAAGTTGTTGAAAGTTTGAGGTTAAAGCTAAGAAGGCTAAAGACCATGAAGTATATAAGGATGACAAATATCTAATGGGAGGTTAAAATGAGGTAGAGCTTGGAGGTAATAGGTTTAGAGGCACCTTTGGAGAATGACAAACCATCTATTAGGTTAGTGGAAGGTTTATGGGAGTTTTAGTAAGTGGTTAACGTGTGTATAGAGCTTGATTGATTTTAACTGGTTTGTATAAATGATATATTTTATAATCTTATCTTTTGTAAGACTGTAATAATATATTTTATACAATAAATATATGTTTTGAATATTATGATGAAACATCCTAGTTTATTATTTTTTTTAAGTTGTTAAAATTGTGATGTTATAATAATTAACTGTTACAAATATTAAATAAAACAACTATTAATTTATTTAAATTAATCAAAACATTAATTAAAATATACATTGACATATAACTTTTTTTTATCACAAACTTTTATTTAAATACGTAATAAAAATTCTTTACGATTGTCTTACCATGTATTAAGTTTCATAATTTAAACTATATTTTCCGTTGCTGCATGAACTTTAACGGTAGGCGTCTCCTTTAAATGATGGAAGTTTAAAATGACTTTATAGGTTTTGGTCAATGAATTGATCAATTAGGCCTTTATTTGGATTTGTGTTTTTGATTTCATATAATTATAAAAGGCTTGTTATGCATATCATACGGTTGTTGCGAAGTTTTTTTTTAGATTTTAATGCAGTTAATTCAATATTAATTTCTTTTGAAGAAGTTTTTATAATATATTGAATGTAGGAGATAGTCTTCTATCATTAATTTTTTAAATTAATTTGCATCGATTTTATTAAAAATTTAATTATAAATTTAAAAATATTATTAATTTTTCCCTCAACCTCAAAATTATTTTAATTCAATATACATCTAGTAATATTAAAAACCACAAAATCAAAAACCAATTTTTGCATAAACACAAATTTAAAATCTATTACATATTATCTATTATCCATTATAATGTAAAAAAGAATATATTAGTAATTTTATCTTTTTGTCCATATTTATTTTGCTGAAAGTTTCATACGTTGATTTTCTAGTCATTTAATCATGTTAATTTACTCTTTTACTCATTTTATTGTAACATGTCTTTGACTAATCAATTTATTCTTTTATTTTTATTCTACACCATTTTTATTTTTTTATGATTTATAATTATTTTCTAAATTTATAAGTAATTGTTCAAGTTAATTATATTCAAAACTTAATTATACACTTAAAAATACTTTTATTTATTTGCTCATATGTCTTTCTTTCAATATAATATATATTTTGGTTAAGTATGTTTTTAGTCCCCAAACTTTGACTCAAAATTGGAATTCATCCATGTCTGAAACTTCAATATGTTTTGGTCCCTACACTTTAGAAATGAATGAATATAGTCCTTTTAACCCAATTATGTTAACTTTTTTTGACGTGTCAAACACTTTTCATATTAGTATTGGAGTTTTTTTACACTGTTTGACGTAATTGAGAGAAAAGGACTATATTCATTCATTTTTAAAGTTTAGGGACCAAAATATATTAAAGTTTCGGACAAGGACGAATTCCAATTTTGGGTCAAAGTTCAGGGACTAAAAACATACTTAACCCTATATATTTACAAAGACAACCGCAAAAAATAAGCTAAAACTAACAATGCATATTCATAGGTTTAATAAAACTATCAAATTCTTTTAAACAAATACAAAGAGTTTGCTAAAATCATTTTAAAAAATAATAGATAGAGAGTGTTAGGCCCTCTCTAAGCTTATTTTAAAAAGTAATGTAAAGTGAGGTCAAAGTTTTCAAGAATAATTTCTAACATATAATAAATAGAGACGGCTAGACTCTTGTTAAGCTAAAACTAATTTTAATAAATAATATAGAGAGAAGGATAAGTCCTGCTAAACAAAAGTTCATTTTAAAAAAATTATAGAGGGTCAGACCATTGCTAATGGATGAAATTTTATTTTTTAAAATTGTTATATATGCTTCAAAGTGTTTAATTTAAAAAAAAAACTATAAAAAGTTTGCTAAGGTAGAATATCATTTTAAAGAATAATATATAGAGAGGGTTAGACCCTTGCTAAACTAAAATTAATTCATAAAATAATTTTAAGAGGGATAAAAATAGATAGAGAAGGTTATACTTTCACAAAGCCAAAAACTAATCATAAAAATGCATATAAAGAAGTGGCTAAGCCCTAACTAAGAGAAAATTAATTTTTAAAATATGTAGAGAGAGACCCTCGCTAATGGATTGAACTTTTATTTCTTGAAAAAGTGGTTGCTATCTTTGTGTTGATTTGAAAAAGTTAACACTATTTGCTTCCAATTTTTGGCCTATGCTACTTTTTTCTTTTCTTGCTAAATGAATGTATTCTTGTAATGGAATATTTAAAAATATTATTTTCTATTAGCGTAGTTCGTCTTACACAAGATTTAATATTGTTGAATCGCATAGCCCACACTAGCGTTATATTTTAAATTATTTATTCAATTATCGTTAACTATACCACACTATCTATTCAAATATTTTATTCTTTTCCTCGTCTACATCAGTTGGACGGCGCCACATGCAATCAAAAGTAACATCCCCTAAAACTAACCTCCATGATTTTCTCATGAGCTGTCTTGTCAACACTCCGATATATATGAATTCTAGTCGCTTTGACCTCTTGGCATCGACTTTTGACCGACGTTATTCCCTTGATTTCTTGTTTTTATTTTATTTTAAATTTCATCTTAAAATATTAGCGAAACATTAATTAATATTTCTATTATAGTTTTGTAACTTTCCTCAATATATATTTTATGTAGATACAATATATTGTTTAAAAATTTTGTTGAACCCTAAATTAACAAGTAGTAAATGAATACATAAACGGTTAAGAATAAACGATTTTTAGATGCAACAAAATGGGAAAATAAAAAATAAACCAAAGGTAAAAAATGTGGAAATTGAAAAGATATTTAAGTGTAATATTTAAAGTATGTTTTATTATGAGTGAAGGAAATGTTAATTACAATAAGGATATAAATCAGGACCAGATACACATAAGTCCATACTAAATGAAAGTTGAATGTGACATGCAGTAGGAAGGCTTACAAGTTTATCTGGATGAAAGTGGAGATTTGATCCTGCAACTCTAAGACAGTTACAAATATCTCTTATACCTTGTCCATTAGGAACAGCCATGGCTCTTTTGAATGCATCTGATGCTCCATTGCAGCAATCAGAAGATGGATTAGCTACATTATTTATCAAATACAATCCACAATAGCTCAATAGCTTTTCATCCCCATTGCATGTTGCAGGAATTTGACCATAACTCAATCTTGTTACTGCCAAACCATACACCATAACAAACATCAAAACACCAAAAACTTTTTTTTCTCCCATCTTCTCTTCAAATCTCTATGTCAATGCCACTTTTCTTTTCACTCTTATTCTAATTTCATTTATCATTTCTACCATACCATTGCTTATATATACACTTGTAGTATTTATTTCTATAATAACTTCCCATCCTTCTGCAATCTTTTTCAATCTTTTCCATAAAAAGTATTAAATATCAATATCAAATATAATATAGACTATTATTTGGAGTTAATGTGAATATCAATCATGATCAATTGGACAACATTATATGCTATCAAAAATAACATCTCCTAAAACTATCTTTGTAAGTTATCGATAATATTTAATTATATTTTTATTCTATTAAGTTATTAACTTTGAGAGTGGAGGAAGTGATTTTTTTAGTTATTACTACATGATAATTCATAAGAAGAGGAACTTTTTCTTCTCTTTTATCGGTTTTTGTACTCATTTTTCTATCATGTAATAAAATAAGAACTATGTCCGTCTGTATTTATTGTTTCTTAGAAAAAATAAATTATCGACTTTTATAAGTTTTTCAATAAATAAGGATTTCAAATCAAATCATATTGAAATTTGATCAGCTCAAAACTCAAACTAAACAAAACATGATAATACATACAAAAAATTACCATACGCTTTTAGAGTGATTTTTTTTAAAATAATCATAAAAATCTCTTTAAAAATTCAGTATATATACATGATAATCATAAAAGATTTTTAAGAATTTACAGATAAATTTAGAAAAGAAAAGTAATTTATCTTTGATTCGTATTTTGATTGTTATCTTTTTAAATAACTAAGGTTTTTATTTAATAATTTTAAAAGATAAGTATTTGGGTTAAAATTTTGCAGATAAGTGAAAATCACGAAAGATTAAAGAATAAATTAGCAAAATCACTTATCAACATAGTTCATTACTTCAAGTACAAAATTCAGGTTCAACCCAACAGGCCGTACATTTTGGAAAATTTATAAATAGAAAGTTTTACATAATTAATTTTATTTTTTTAGAGGGAAAACATGATCTAAAAGGAGAGACAATTTGATTTTTTTTAGAGGGGAAACATTATCTAAAAGGAGAGACAAGGACTCATTTGGGAAGCTAGAGACATTCATCATTATTCTTTTCTAGTGTTGACAATGTATAGAAGTAACTAACTCCTTTATTCAAGAGGGTTAGACATAATGTATCTTAACTCTATCATTTATGTTATTCAAATTATATTTTTTCTATTGCTCTTGTGTTTTATTCTCATTTTTAACTGCATTATAGTTAATTGATTGCATACTTTAGCGGTAGGCGTCTCCTTTAAATGTGGAAGTTTAAAATGACTCTTTATAGGTTTTGGTCAATGAATTGATCAATTAGGCCTTTTTAGTTGGATTTATGTTTTTTGATTTCATATAATTGTAAAAGGTTATGCATATCACACGTTTGTTTTGTTGTGAAGTTTCTTTCTTTGATCTTAACGCAGTTAATTCGATATTAATTTCTTTTGAAAAAGTTTCTTATAATGTAGTTCAGTGTCCCATTTTGTCCATTATTTACAAAGAAAAAGAATATTCTATTTTAAATGTCATCTTTAGATTTTAGTGAAACATTAATTATTATCTCTATTATATATTTTATATATATTTTATTTCGACAGCATATTTTATTTATATCTTTAACCATTAAAAAAAGAGAGTTAATGAAAATAACGTTAGCAAGAAAAAATTAAAAACAATATATATATATATATATATATATATATATATATATATTATAAAATTGCTTAATAAATTTAATGAAATATAAAATATTATTATATGTATCTTCATTTCTTTTGAGTTCCAAACTTGATGGAACAAGAAAAATATTGAGAAGATTTGATCTTTGAAGTTTTTAGACCTTGATTTTGTCATAGGTCATTTGAATTCAAGACTCTTCAAATTTTTCTTGTATTGAATCTATGGGAGATATTCCTCGACCTTTTTAAATCAATTTGCATTGATTTTATTAAAAATGTAATTAGAAACTTAAAATATTATTATTGTTTCCCTCAACCTCGAAATTTTTTTAATTCAATATACATGTAGTAATATTAAAAATCACAAAAACAAAAACCAATTTTTGCATAAACACAAATTTAAAATCTATTATATATATTATCTATTATCCATTATAATATAAAAAAGAATATATTAGTAATTTTATCTTCTTACCCATAATTTTGCTTACAGATGTTTCATACGTTGGTTTTCTAGTCATTTAATCATTTTAATTTACTCTTTAAACCATTTTATTGTCACATGTCTCTAACTAATCAATTTATTCTTATATTTTTTTCTATACCATTTTTATTTTTTTATATGATTTATAATTATTTTCTAAATTTATAAGTAATTGTTTAAGTTAATTATATTCAAAACTTAATTATACACTTAAAAATATTTTTATTTATTTGCTCATATGTCTTTCTTTTAATATAATATATATTTACAAAGACAACAAAAAAATAAGCTAAAACTAAGAATGCATAGTCATAGGTTTAATAAAACTATCAAATTCTTTTAAAAAAAATGCAAAGAGTTTGCTAAAATCATTTTAAAAAAGGTTTAGTTATGCTCTTGTCTCCATTTTGGAGTTAAAATTTTAATTTGGTACCCATACTTTTAAAAGTCTCAACTTGGTCCCTTTTTTTGTTAAAAAGTCTCAAATGTGCCATTTCTGTTAAGTCTGGCTAGACGCCGTTAGAGGGAGTGTCACGTTTCAGTTCTTAGATTTTTTTGACTTTTTTTATTTTTATTTTTATTTATTTTTTATTTAAAAATCAAAAAAAAATTGCCACGTGTCAACTTATCATCATGCCACGTGGCAGTGACAAAGTGTTATGGCAGTGAGAATGACACGTGTCACTTATGTTATTTCCAATTTCTCAATTTGGTCCCTTTACTTTAATTTTTGTTTCAATTTAGTCCCAATTTTTGTAAAATTAGCAATTTTGTCCCTCTCCAAATTGAAATCAAATTTAATTTCTATATAAATGTACACAAATATTTCTATCTAAATTGATATTTCAAGTAAATATTTTTAACCAAATTAAGTTCATTTAATTAATATTTTACGTTGAACTTTATTTAAAATTGTTTTAAAGTTGTTAATAGAAAAAAAATTCATAAATTATCTAGTTCATGTAACAATAAAAAGCATATAAATTCAAAATTTGAAAATAATTTTAAGTAAAGTTGAATGTGAAACACAAATTTAAATAAACTTAGCTATGTTAAAAATACATAATAAAAATATCTATTTGAATAAAAATATCAAATTTAAGAAAAATATTTGTATTACATTTATATAAAAATTAATTTTTGTTTCACTTTGGACAGGGACGAAATTGCACTACTTTTACAAAAATATGGACTAAATTGAGACAAAAATTAGAATACAGGGACTAAATAGAGACTGAGGAAATGACACCTGGCATAATATTGATACGTGTCATTGTCACTGCCACATCACTCTATCACTGCCACGTGGCACGACGACAGCTTGACATGTGGCAAATTTTTTATTTTTAAAAAAAATTCAAAAAAAAAGAAAATTAATAAAATTAGATGCAACAAAATGGGAAAATAAAATATAAACCAAAGGTAAAAGTATGGAAATTGTAAAGATATTTAAGTGTAATATTTAAAGTATGTTTTATTATGAGTGAAGTAAATGTTAGTTACAATAAGGATATAAATCAGGAACCAGATACACATAACTCCATACTAAATGAAAGTTGAATGTGACATGCAGTAGGAAGGCTTACAAGTTTATCTGGATGAAAGTGGAGATTTGATCCTGCAACCCTAAGACAGTTACAAATATCTCTTATACCTTGTCCATTAGGAATAGCCATGGCTCTTTTGAATGCATCAGGGACCAGATACACATAACTCCATACTAAATGAAAGTTGAATGTGACATGCAATAGGAAGGCTTACAAGTTTATCTGGATGAAAGTGGAGATTTGATCCTGCAACCCTAAGACAGTTACAAATATCTC